>Ga0208265_100032_pt1 | contig 219782 bp, 187 predicted proteins | sample LakWasMet44_HOW7_2_FD_183882 | JGI IMG/M metagenome (GOLD analysis project Ga0208265, IMG submission 183882) | Freshwater sediment methanotrophic microbial communities from Lake Washington under simulated oxygen tension - Sediment Metagenome... | ecosystem: Environmental > Aquatic > Freshwater... | reverse complement strand
CGGTATTAAGGCTGCCGACTCTGGCTGGGGCAATTTGCGATAGTCGCTCAAACGCGCCGTGAAGGTACGGACATTGAGTTGCCGCTCGGCGCAATACGCGGCTTGTGATAGCCCGCTACGTTGCCACGCTTCAATATGCTGACGCCATTTCGCTGTGATAGCCATGCCAAAACTCCTGACAAAAAAAGGACAGGATGCGACAGACGAAAATTATTTTATAGGCGGTACGGTTGAACGCTTACCGTTGGTTAAAAACTGGCCTGAATCTACCGAGAAAATCTGATCAGGGAAGCAATAGAGGTATCGAGCGGCCAGTTAGTCATATAATCCGAACCAATCCACGGCTGCATAGGCTAAATTCGTCGACTTTACCCTTTTCGGTTGAAAAAAATCCTCAATGACGTATTCCAGCCCATAAAAGCTAACGCCATTGAATTCCTGACAAAGCGACTCGATGATGTTGTTCTGGCTACGAGTCGGTGCATACTGTTTTTCAAATTCATCCATTGCCGTCACCATTTGACGTTTCTGACCATAAGCCCCTTCTCGAACCAAGAGATGGGAGATCTGTAGTATTAAGCTACAAAAAACCAGGTAATAAAAGTTACTATTTCACTTCGAGATTAAAGTGTAGCCGGCACTTACTGAATGCCGTATGAACCGATGAATTGGTTACTAATAAGTGGGTTGTTGAATGCAGAAATTAGCCGCATACCCTCTAATTCAAATCTAACGCCAATGGATGGCCAGCCAAAGGGTTTCAATCGCAGGATCCGTCCATTCGACCCGGTGACGACAATGCGCCGGAATCAATAAATAATCCCCTACTTGCAAATGAATCGGCTCCGCTTCATTTTGATAAGCCAATGTTGCCCGCCCCTGGAGCAGCAATACCCATTCATCCCCATCCTGATCGTACCATTGCCCCGGAGGTGTCGCATGACCTTTCGAAATAATCCGTTCGATTTCGATGCCATTGCGCTGCAGAATAGGCTCAAAAAGTTCCTCCGGCAATTGCTCGGGCAGGCCGGAAAACAAATTATTGATCGCTAGCAAATCAAAGCCCTCTTAAGATGAGATGTAAAAGAGATCATAAACGATGAGATGCTAGCCGAAAAATAGTTTTATCGACCGACGCTTTGCAACGGATCAGCCCAGTCAATGTCTCACTTAAATTATACAAATACAACAGACTGATGAATAACACGGCGCCCCCTCGCTGGGAACATTTCGATCACGACGCGGATATCGGTATTCGCGGTATAGCGCCTACGATGTCGGAAGCGTTCGAACAAGCCGCGCTTGCCTTGATCGCTGTGATCACCGATCCGGACGCAATCAAGCCATCCCGGTCGTTATCGATCACCTGCTCGGCTGCCGACCCCGATATATTATTCTTTGATTGGATCAACGAGCTGATTTTTCAAATGACCACACAGGATTTATTGTTCGGTCGTTTCGAGGTCGCCATCAATAAAGAGTTATTAACCGCAACCGCATTCGGCGAGTCGGTTGATAGGGAAAAACACCAGCCGGCCGTCGAGATTAAAGGTGCGACCTTTACCGAGTTGCGGGTTTATCAAAATACCGATGCGATGTGGGTCGCACAATGCATCGTCGATGTATAGCGGAGAATAGCGATGGATACCGGTCAATTGATTCAACGCGATGAAACTTGCTGGGAAATTCCGCAGAAAGGCGCGATGCGCGTGCCGGCGGTGATCTATGCGGATTTCAGTTTGATCCGCGACATGGACCAGAAAGTGTGCGAGCAGATCACCAATGTCGCAACCTTGCCCGGCATCGTCGATGCGGCCTATGCGATGCCCGATGCGCATTGGGGCTACGGTTTTCCGATAGGCGGTGTCGCCGCGTTCGATCCGGAGCAGGGCGGCGTGATTTCGGCCGGCGGCGTCGGTTTCGATATTTCCTGCGGTGTGCGCACTTTACATACGGGCCTGACCATCAAAGACATTCTCGAACAGAAGCATCGCCTCGCCGATGAACTTTACCGCACGATTCCGGCCGGCCTCGGCAGCCGCGGCAAAATCAGCTTGAATCATCACGAAATGATTGCGATGCTGAACGGCGGGGCGCAATGGGCGGTCGATCAAGGATTTGGCGAAGCGGAGGATCTGGAGCGCACCGAAGAACAGGGACGCATGAAGGGGGCCGATCCCTCGGAAGTTTCAGCGAAGGCCCGCGAGCGGCAGCACGATGAAATGGGCACTCTGGGTTCCGGCAATCATTATCTGGAAGTGCAACGGGTTACCGAAATTTACGACCGAACGATTGCGGAACGGTTCGGACTTGCGATCGACGATATTGTGATCACGATCCATTGCGGCTCGCGCGGCCTGGGCCACCAGATCGGTACCGAATTTCTGAAAGATATGGCGGTCTCGGCCAGCCAGTACAAAATAGCACTGCCTGACCGCGAGCTTGCCTGTGCGCCGATCAATTCGCCGCTCGGCACACGCTATCTCGGCGCGATGCGCGCCGGCATCAATTGTGCGCTGGCCAATCGCCAGATACTGACCCATTTGACCCGGCAGGCCGTGGCCTCGATATTTCCGGGGGCTAGGCTCGGTCTTCTCTACGACGTGTCCCACAATACCTGTAAGGTGGAAAGGCATAAGGTCAACGGCCAAATGAAAGAGTTGTTCATCCACCGCAAAGGCGCCACCCGCGCCTATGGCCCCGGCCATCCCGATTTGCCCGCTGCTTTCAAGGATGTCGGCCAGCCGGTCTTGATCGGCGGTTCGATGGGCACCTGTTCGTATGTCTTGTGCGGCGCCAAAGACAATGAATATCGTGCGTACAGTTCTTCCTGCCATGGCGCTGGGCGCGCGATGAGCCGGCATCAGGCGACCAAACAATGGCGGGGTAGGGAATTGGTCGATGAACTGGCCAGGCAAGGCATCCTGATCCGCAGTCCTTCGCTGCGTGGTATCGCCGAAGAAGCGCCTCTCGCCTATAAGGACGTCAGTGCGGTGGTGGATGCGGCGGATAGGGCCGGACTCTCGCGCAAAGTCGCAAGGCTGGAACCGGTTATTTGTATTAAAGGCTAAGAAGATCACGGCTTATATGCCGAATCCGATACTCGCCGATTTGATCGTCGCGCTTCATTTTGGCTTCATTCTTTTCGTGAGTTTAGGCGGCCTGCTGGTCTTGAAATGGCCGAAGCTGATGTGGCTACACTTGCCCGCCGCGATCTGGGGCGCTTCGATCGAATTTGCCGGCTGGATTTGCCCTTTGACTTATCTTGAAAACCGGCTGCGTTCGGCAAGCGGCGGTCAATACGCCAGCGATTTTATCGAACACTACCTCATGCCGATCATCTATCCTGCCGGGCTTACCAGGGAAATACAAATCGGTTTAGGCATTGCCGTCATTGTGCTAAATCTGCTGATTTACGCAAAAGTTATTTATCGGGCGAAAGCGGCTCAGTAGGGTTTTTGGCCGACGATATTCCCTCCGGGTCCGTAGTTGCAGACGATTGTATTACTGAAGGTGAGCCTGGGGCATGAGGAACGCGCGCATCCGACTTCGTGCGTCGCGGCCCAGACGATTTGGGTATAGTGGCCGCAGATTCCGGTGCAAGTGTTGCTGGCATAGTCGTAGTTCGCGATCTCCGATGCCCACGCTGATATCGCGTCATTGGCCTTGGCCGCTCCGGTGTTGGCATAAATATTTTCACCCACTACGTAGAGATAGGTGGCGCTACGTGAGAGATTGTGGTCGATGAATCCGCTGGGGGCGGCAGTATCGCTACACTGATCGGCCCAGGCCTGTGCCGTCGCGGCGAGAGACGTGTTCCAGACGAGCGGCCTGACGCCGACCTCGGCGCGCACTGCATTGTGGGCGGACGTAATGCCCGCAAGGCTCGGCGGCTCAGTCGCCGCGGTTACCTCCACCGTCTCGACGAGGTTGGTGACGCAGGCATCCGCCTCTCGGGTGAGATCGATTTTACTGCCTGCACACGGCAACTGCTTTTCTGCCTTCTCGATGGCTTTTATGAATTTGAGGTCCGCATTCTGCAGGCATTTCGGATCGACCGCGACATCCTTGGAGATCGCTTTTTGGTGACAGGCAAGCAGGGCCGCGGTGCGCGTGCCGGCCGCCTTGAGCTTGGCGACCGCGCATTTTGTTCGAGGTTAGCACCGTGTCCAAGCGACGTTGTCAGAAATAATACCAGTAAGACACGGGGGATGCTGGAGAGCAATGGCAATCTTGAACTCATCGGTGGAACCCTGGTGATAGACTGTCTGGCGTATTTTCGCAGGCAAAGAGCCGTGCCGTCAACGGAGTCGGGGGAGTTCGTTGCTCAAAATTACTCAGCGCTGTAATTTGGCGTTCGCAAGATTGTTTGCATTGAAACCGTGCGACAAACTATTGCAGTAAAATCATCTTGCCGCCGATTTAATCGCCGCTATCCCTTTCCTCTTCATTCGTTTCGGCATTGAAGGTCTCGCAACTTAAATGATGCATCAGAATTTCGATTAGTTCCTTGATATAGCTTGCGCACAGCGGTGCTAGCCTTTTGTAGGCGACATCCAGATTTTGAAGCGCTTCTCCCTTTTCCCAGCCTGGATAGGCGACAAGTTTTTTGCCCGCAATGCCGCCTTGCTTAATATCGTTATAAAGGTGCCGGACTTCGTTCATTGCCTCGTAGTTCGGTAATAACGCTATTTCAATGCCTTGTTTGCGTAAATATTTGTTCAGTTTTTCGAGCTTAAGAGTCGGTTCGGCGGCAATACTGGGAAAGACAGCCGCCAGAGCCCGCCTTGTGGTGATTTCGATTTTTTTGTAGAGCGCGACGATCGCAAGCTCGTAGATCAGTTTATGCGCTTCATCTAAAAAGGCGTGATCGTCGTCGAGCAGGGCGGCGAGCCATTCCGCATCCAATCCGTCTTGTAAAGGTTTGGCCTGAATCTCCTCGGCTTGGTTGGCGAGAGTCTTGTGCTTTTGATCCGTGTAGGTGGAGACGCTGTGCAGCAGTTGATCTATGATGTCGTCGTCAAAATCTTTCAATATCTGCAAGCGTTGCTGGGTTAAGTCTGATTTTGGAAGGGTCATAACCGTCCTTTATAAAGTAATTGAATAAACCGTTTCTATCTTCAGTGAATCAGTGGATGTTAAAACTTAACGATCATCAAATCGGTTTTTCTTCCATGGGTAATGCGATTATGCCTGATCATTTTCAGCTTCCTGACTTTCGGTTTTGAATAGCTCGGAGGCAAGTTCAATTTCGTCCTGAAATTGAGGGATCGCAGGAATTTTCCATGTTTTTCCGGCGATGCGGGAGAGTAAATTATTCAACCAGGGCTTGTTCGATTGCGCTTGATGAATCGTCAAATAATGCGATGCTTCATCGCTGACGATGCCAAAATCATGCACCCAAATATCAATCGGTTCGGTTTCGCCGTAAAGGGTTGCCTGCACATAGGCTGTGCGTGCGTCGATATCGAAATTAAATTCCGATAATTCGGCAATGCCCTTCAGGAGGATGTTGGCTACCCATCTGACGAGGAAGTTTGGCGTCATTTTGATGGCGAGTTTGACTAGACTGCTTTTAAAGCTCATTTTCGGCCTCCGATCTGTTTTCAAGAAAAGGAAGATCATTCTAACCATTCTTTGCTTTGCCGATAAGTGAAACCAATAAATTCTTTACCTCCCTCGGTGAATTTTCCTTTATCGGGCATCACTCTTTCGTTTTAGAATCAACAACCGGTTATTCGCGCAGGGCGAACACAAGGTGGCGCGCGGTTTCGAGCCGGTGATCACCTATTCGGCGCACTGGATCAGCAATGCAGGCTTTGCGGAGGCGGTCGGAAATTTTTTGGCGTGCGAGCGGCCGGCGGTCAGAGCCTACCGCCAAAATACGGTGGATTTGCTGCCGATTAAAAAATAATCGCCGATGCCGGTTTGAAAATGGCTGTAGAACTGATACAGTCGTCTTATAACTGCTTCGGGCAGTGCCAGCTTTAGTTTTAACCCAGGAGGAGTATTCATGTCCGAATACAGAAGATACGAATGTACGATTTGCGGCCACATTTATGACGAGCGCGAGGGCGATCCCGAAGGCGGCATTGCGCCCGGTACCCGTTTTGAAGATATTCCGGACGATTGGCGTTGTCCGGAATGCGGCACCGTCAAAAGTGATTTTGAGTTGATCGAATAAGCGTAGGGTATCTGGAGATTGAACATGCAAGTCGTGATTATTGGTTCCGGGATTGCCGGCGTGACCTTTGCCGAGAAGTATCGCGCGCTGAACGCCGACGCGGAAATTACCATTGTCACCCACGAGAACGATGGTTATTATTCACGGCCTCTGCTGTCGCGCGGTTTCAGCAAGGATACGATCGAAGAGACCATTATCCTGAAATCGTTCGCCGCGCTGCGTGAAAATCGTATCGACATCATCAGCGGCGCCGAAATCACCGCGATTCACCCTGACGCGCGCGTGGTCGATCTGGAAGGCGCCTGCCAGGAAAAATCGCTGAGCTACGACAAGTTGATCATCGCGCAAGGCTCGGCGGCTTTCATTCCGCCGCCTTTAAGAGCGTATCATGAACTGTTTTTTTGCCTGAATAGCCTGGCCGATTTAAAGACGCTGCGCAAATTTCGCCAAGGCATCCTGGGTCAAAATCGCCAGCCGGACTGGGCGATCATCGGCGGCGGCCTGATAGGCTGCGAACTCGCATCCGATCTGGCCGTTTCGGGGGACAGCGTGACGGTGTACCATGCGATGGACCGGCTGATGGAACGGCAATTGGTCGAGGAAGATTCGCTGTCGCTGCTCGAAAACCTGAATCATGCCGGCGTCGACGTGTTGTTGAATCAGTCGGTGCAGAGCATCGCCAATGAAGGCGACAAGGTCTGCGTATTGACCGAGGCGGCGGCCGAATTCGACGCGGTGATCGTGGCTTGCGGCTTCAAGCCGCGCACCGAACTGGCCGAACAGGCGGGGCTTGCGGTCGGCCGCGGCATCAAGGTCGACGAGTGTTTGAAGACCAGCGACGAGCACATTTATGCGGTCGGCGACGTCGCGGAACTGCCGAACGGCAAGTTGTACGCCTTTATTCTGCCTATCCGCAGCCAGGCGAACTGGCTCGCCAGTTTCCTGGCCGGTCAGGAAGAGGAAGGCTGGACGCCGCCCGTTTTTACGACCAAGGCGAAGGTGCACGGCTTCGAGGCGGCGCATCCTTATCATCTTTGAGCATTGCCTCTAGCGCGACGCTCGATTCTTATCGATCCCATGACAGAACACCGTTATTCCGACGCGGAGCGCGCCGCGCTCTATCGTGCGATCTACGAGCGCCGCGACATGCGTCATTTCCTGCCCGATCCGGTCGAACCCGAATTGCTCAGGCGTCTGCTCGATGCGGCGCATCATGCCCCGAGCGTCGGCTTCATGCAGCCGTGGCGTTTCATTCAGATCACCGCACATGACTTGCGCGCACGGCTTCATGCGCTGGTCGAGCAGGAGCGGCAGCGCACCGCCAAGGCCTTGCACGAACGCGAGGACGAATTCATGAAGCTGAAGGTCGAAGGCATTCTCGACTGCGCGGTCGTGCTGGTCGCGGCCTTATGCGACCGGCGCGAGAAAGCCGTGTTCGGCCGTCGCACGCTGCCCGAGATGGACCTCGCCTCGCTGGCCTGTGCGATTCAAAATCTCTGGCTCGCGGCCAGGGCGGAAGGGCTTGGTATGGGCTGGGTCTCGCTGTTCGAGCCTGAAGATGTTAAACAACTGCTGGCGATGCCTGACGACAGTCATCCGGTCGCGATCTTGTGTCTGGGCCATGTCGAACGGTTTTATGACAAGCCGATGCTCGAAGAGGCGCGCTGGGCGCAGCGGATGCCGCTTGACGATCTGTTATTCGAAAACCACTGGAATGGCCGTGCCGCAAATGTTTGACATTCAACCTTTGTCGCAGGCGCTGGCGCCGGCCTTGCAGGCCAAAATCGACCAAAAGACCAAACCGCTCGGCGCCTTGGGGCAACTGGAAGCTTTGGCGCTGCAAATCGGCCTGATTCAAAACAGCCTGTCGCCTTCCCTGACCAAGCCCTGCATCATCGTGTTCGCGGGCGATCATGGCGTGGCCGCTGCCGGGGTCAGCGCCTATCCGCAAGCGGTCACCGCGCAAATGGTCGCCAATTTTGCCTCAGGCGGCGCGGCGATCAATGTGTTTGCAAGGCAGCATCAAATCGATTTACTGATCGTCGATGCCGGCGTCAATGCCGATCTTTCGGCAATGCCCGGCTTGATTGATGCCGGCATCGGCAAGGGCACCGCCAATTTTTTGGAACAACCGGCGATGACCCGAGAACAGTGCGCGATGGCTCTCGCCAAGGGCGCCGAGCTAGTCTTGAAGCAGCGGGACCAGGGCTGCAATTGCATCGGTTTCGGCGAAATGGGGATCGGCAATACCTCGTCTGCGGCGTTGATCATGCATTGTCTGACCGGTTTGCCGCTGGAGAACTGCGTCGGCCGGGGCACGGGCCTCGATGATGCGCAGTTACGGCATAAAGTCTCGATATTACAGCAGGCGTTAACCCGGCATCCGGGACTGTCCGACCCGAGCGAGGTCCTGGCGACATTCGGCGGCTTCGAAATCGCGATGATGACGGGGGCTTATCTGAAGGCGGCCGAACTGAGCATGCTGATCCTCGTTGACGGCTTCATCGCCGGCAGCGCGTTGCTGGCGGCGGCCGGATTGCGCCCTGCCGTGCTTGATTATTGCGTTTTCAGCCATATGTCAGGTGAACAGGGGCATCGGGCCTTACTGGATCACCTGCATGCTCGGCCTTTGCTGAATCTGGACATGCGCCTCGGCGAAGGTTCCGGCATCGCGCTGGCTTATCCTTTACTGTTATCGGCGGTGGTTTTTTTGAATGAGATGGCGACGTTTGCTGAAGCCGGAGTGGATCGCGATTGATTATCTTTTGGGCAGAACCCCGCACGCATTGAACGCATGAAACGATTCTTCCTGCTGATATTCACGATCTGGCGTCAACAAATGAAGCTTTATCTGTTGGCGGCGCTGGCCGGCGCCGTTATCGGTGTTTTTGTTCTGGCGCCAAGCTATGATTATATCAGCGCCCGCGAGTCATCCTCCGATCCGCTTTCGTCAGTCCAATTTATGTTGAATCAGGTCGGCGATATGCTGACGGGTAAGATCTCGCACGGCAATTTGATGCTGTTGGCCTTTTATGCGGAAATCGGCGCGTTGATCGGACTCTTGTCCTTGGCTTTCTACACGCTCATTCATAATCGCGTCGTCCATATCGATTATTTGAAAGCGGAACTGGATAAGGATTTGCCTTCGATCATTCGCCAGGGGGAAGGCCCCTATCTGGAGTTTAAATCGACGTTGCGCTGGGACATGGCGGAGTCGCGCATCAATCGTTCGCTGGAGGGCGTGATTCTGAAAACGCTGGCCGGATTTTTGAACAGTCATGTGGGCGGGACGCTCTTGATCGGCGTTGCCGATAACGGCGAGATCATCGGCCTCGAAAAGGATTTTCAGACGCTCAAGAAACCGGATCAGGATGGCTTTGAACAGGCGGTGATGACCGCCATTTCGGCGAATTTGGGCGCCGATCTTTGTTCCTTCGTGCATGTGCTGTTCCATGTGATCGACGACAGGCACGTGTGCCGCTTGATCGTTTCGCCGGCGAACCGGCCGGTGTTCATCGATCAGGGCAACGCGCAAAAATTCTATGTGCGCACCGGCGGCGCGACCCGCGACCTGAACATCAAGGAAGCGCTGGATTTTATTGCCGGACGCTGGAAACGGGGCAAATAAACATGCAGGCCCGTTGTGGCGGATGCGGCTGACATGCGTCATCCAAAACTGTTCTTCTTGGCGCTCGGCTTTTACACTCGCCTTCCGTGCCCGAAAAATCTCGATTACCGACAGTTGCCGCAAGCGGCGGTGTATCTGCCGGTGATCGGCTGGTTGGTCGGCGCTTTGTCCGGGGCGGCATTTTATCTGGCCGCCGGGCTCTGGCCGCAAACGGCGGCGGTGATCATCGCATTGATCGCCGGCATTGGGGTGACCGGCGCCTTTCACGAGGACGGTTTCGCCGATGTCTGCGACGGTTTCGGCGGCGGTTACGGCAAAGAGCGCATCCTGGCGATCATGAAGGACTCGGCGATCGGCGTTTATGGCGCGCTCGGCCTCTTGCTGTTGCTGCTGCTGAAGATCAGCCTGCTTGGGGCGATGCCTGCCGTTATCGTGCCGTGGACGTTACTCGCGGGGCACAGTTTCAGCCGCTTGATGCCGCTGGGGTTGATGCGGCGTTACCCCTACGCGCGGACCGAAAACAGCAAAAGCGGCATCGCGATGTTCAAGCCCGGGATTGCCGATCTCTTTATCGCGGCCGCTATGGCGCTGTTGCCGTTCATATTCTTGCCGGGCAATTGTCTGTTGGCGGTCGTTCCTGTCGTGCTTTCCACGCTCTGGCTGGGGCGCTATTTTGACCGCCATATCGGCGGCTATACCGGTGACTGCCTCGGCGCCTGCCAGCAGGTCGCCGAGACGGTGTTTTATCTGAGTATCAGCGCCCTATGGACATCTATCTGATCCGCCATACCCGTACCGCGACCGAAGCGGGGCTTTGTTACGGACAGAGCGATGTGGCGTTAGCCGCTAGCTTCAGCGAAGACCTGTCGGCGCTGCAACAAAAACTGCCGGAATTGACCGAGGACTGCCCGGTGTTCAGCAGTCCGCTGAGGCGTTGTACGCAACTGGCCGAAAGGTTGTCGGTGAAGGTGACGACCGATGACCGCCTGCTTGAGCTGAATTTCGGAGCCTGGGAAGGGGTGCGTTTTGATGCGATCGAGCCCGAAATCCTGAGGCATTGGAGCGCAAATTTTGTCGAGTCCGCGCCGCCGAATGGCGAAAGCTTTACCGACTTATACGAACGCATCGGCGATTTCTGGCGGGACCTCTTGCAACAACCGTTAGAACAGGCGGTCATCGTAACCCATGCCGGCGCGATACGCGCCTTGCTCGCGCATGTGCTGACCCTGCCGCTGGCGAATGCGTTTCAATTGCGCATCGACCCGGGCTCTGTGCACAAGCTGCGCCACCAACATGATTATACCTACATCGACTATCTGAACAAATGATGAAACCCTTGGCCGTTTTCGGCACCAGTTCCGATGCCGGCAAAACCACGCTGGTGATGGCTTTATGCCGGATTTTTGCCGACCGCGGCATCAAGGTCGCGCCGTTCAAGGCGCAGAATGTTTCGAACAATTCGGCGGTGACCGTCGAAGGCGGCGAGATTTCCAGGGCGCAATGTCTCCAGGCCGAAGCCGCGCGCGTCGAGCCGAGCTGCCGTTTCAATCCGGTGCTGTTGAAGTCGCACGGCAACGGTTCGGTGCAGGTGATCGTGAACGGCAAGGTGTTTCAGAATCAGTCTATCGCCGACTACTACGACCATATCGGCGCCTTGCGGGGCGAGGTCGAAAAAGCGTTCAATGGCCTCAGAGACGACTTCGAACTGGTGATCGCCGAAGGCGCGGGCTCTCCGGTCGAGCTGAATCTGCTGGAGAAGGATTTATCGAACACCTTTGTCGCGAAGACTTTCAAAACGCAAAACATTCTGGTTGCCGACATCGAGCGCGGCGGCGTGTTCGCATCGATCTACGGCACGCTGGAGTTGATGGACCCTATTATGCGGGCGAATCTGATCGGCGTGATCGTGAACAAGTTTCGCGGCGACCGGCGTTTTTTCGATGAAGGCGAGAAGATCATAGCCGAGCGCTTCGGCGTGCCGGTGCTCGGCGTCGTGCCGTTCCAGCCGCTGAACATCGACATGGAAGATTCGCAGTCGCTGCAGAACTACCGCCAGCGCCTCGGCGCGGTCAAGATCCGGATCGCGGTGATCGCCTATCCGGGGCTCAGCAATTATAACGATCTCGACGTGTTGATCGCAGATCCGGAGATCGATGTCGAGGTGATTCGAGACTACCGCCCGCTGGCCGCCTTCGACATGGTGCTGTTGCCGGGCAGCAAGACCGTGATCCGCGATTTGCATTGGCTGAAGCGGCAAGGGCTGTTTGCGGAATTACAGAAATTTGCCGGGCCGATATTCGGGCTTTGCGGCGGCTATCAAATGCTGTGCAAAACGCTGCACGATCCCGATGCGCTCGAACACGAGGTCGCGGGTGTCGAGGAAGGCCTGGGCCTGATCGATGACGAGGTGATCTATCAAAGCCCGAAGATACTCGCGCGCGGCGCTTACCGGCTGTTTTCGCATGAGGCGATAGCGGGTTATGAAATCCACTGCGGCCGCCTGCAAGCTTATCCGGTGTCTTATCAACAAAGCCGCATCGCCGGAACGCATGTGCACGGCGTATTCGATCACGACGGCTTTCGCGCCGACTATTTCAAGGCGATCCATCCGGCCTATCAGGGGTTTTGTTATCAGGAATACCGCAACAGAGAAATCCGGCGCTTCGCGGAGATGGTCGCCGCGCATGTCGATATCGATCGTATCTTGGCGGCGTTATGAAGACTTTATTTACCGGCGGCGTCAAAAGCGGCAAATCGCGTCTGGCGGAAGCTTACATTCTGGAACAAACGGGCGGCCGCAAACCCTACTACCTGGCGACGACCGAGTTTATCGACGATGAAATGCGAAAGCGGATCGATGCGCATCAGGAGCGGAGGCAGGATGCGTTCGTCACGATCGAGGAGCCGGTCAAATTGCTGGCGGCTTTACAACAATGCCCAGGGCCGGTGCTGGTCGAATGCATTTCGATGTGGCTGAACAATCAGCTCTTTCACGGGGTTTCGGTGGCGGGAATCTTGGAAGAACTGGATGCGGTGATGCAATTGCCGTGCAGTATGGTGCTGGTGCATAACGAGGTCGGCCTCGGCATCATCCCTGACAATCGGCTGGCCAGGCAGTATGTCGATCTGTCCGGCAAGGCCGCGCAGTTGATTGCGGCGCATTGCGAACAGGTGTTCTTCTGCACGGCGGGACTGAAGTTGCAGATGAAATAAAGTGACCCCCAGGATGGATAGGCTAGCGCTTATCCGCCCTGGGGACCGGTACAGCGAATCAAAGCGCTTTTTGACGGCTTTGGAATTTCGGCATGTTGATCAAGATTTTGATTATTGCGAATCCCACTGCGGCATAAAGCAGGGTCGAGCCGGCATAGGGCGGATAATACTGAACGACGCGAGCGGTATATTCACTCCAGGAGAGTGGATCGTAGCGTCCTGAAAGCAGATAAAAGCTGCCGTTCGAGATCAGGAAGGCTATCGTGGCGGAAAGCATCACCATGCCGAAGGTCAATGATACGCCGACGAAATCGAGCACCGTATAGCGGCTGCAATAACGTCCAGCCAGCCACATCACCGCGTAAGTCGGAATCAGGAACACATAAGCGGGAGACACGCACCAGGCGCTGGTGCCGTTTGCGATCGCGAGATAATCGATCACTCCCGCCAGCACCAACAGAAACGCAAACAAGGACGGTTTCCGGTAGAAGCCGGCAAAGAAAAATACCGCCAGCGAGGCATCGGGCATATGCAGCATGTCGCCGAAGTGATGGAAGCGGGTCAGCACCATCAGCGCAATCAGTGCGATAGGGCAAGACCGTGTTTGCAGGCGTTGTGTCGTGGTCATGAGATTATCTCCAAGGTGATTCGGGTTATGCGCCGGTCCCGGCGCGCGGTCAGTTATTATAATGGATAGAAACGAAGAAGTTGCGGTCCGCCGTATTATAAGTATCCACCAGTTGGTATTGTTTATCCAGCAGATTATTGACCTTGGCGTTGATCATCCAGTTTTTGTCGAAATGATAGGCGGCGCGTAAGTCTAGCGTGGCGTAGCCATTGACATGAACCGTATTGCCAGGATCGTCGAAACGGTCGCCTTGCAGCAGAAGCATGCCGCCCACATCGACAGGCCCGAATGAGCGGGACAGGTCGAACGACAGACTCTTTTGATAGCGGCGGTTTAAGCGTTTATTGGTCTCCCGGTTTTGCGGATCCAACAAAGTCATGTTCAGTTTGCCGTTCCAGCCTAAAATTTGCGTGCCGATTTCTCCCTCCAAGCCATCAATCTGCGCTTTACTGACATTTTGAGGTGTCCATGGCGAGGAGGGATTCGTTGGATTCACCGGCGCCCAATTGATCAGGTCATCAATATTGGTGTGATACGCGCGGACTTCCCATTGCACAAGCTTATGGTTGCCGGCGACGCCGATTTCGGCCGTCGTCGATTCTTCGGGCTTTAAATTGGGATTGCCGAAGGCAAAGCCCGTGTTTGGCCAATAAAGATCGTTGAAAGTCGGCGCCTTGAAGGCTTTGCCGAAGCTCGCAAAAGGGCTGATGCCGATCGGCGAGTTATATCGCCAGCCGATGTTGCCGGTGACATTGTCGCCGAAGGCTTCATTTTTATCCCAGCGCACCGAGGCATTGATGAAATGATCATCGAAAACCCGGCTATGCAAATTGCCGAAAACGCCGAAATCATAGCGGGAGCTGGCGCTAAACTTTTGCGTGCTGTCGACTTCATCATTGCGGCCATCAAAACCGAGCAGCAGTTGATGGTCTTCGGTCAGGTTAAATTCATTCAGCCAGGTGCCATTCCAGCGCTGCGTATAAAAACGCGACGCAAAGACGCCGTTGGGAGCAAAATTATTATTGTCGTCAAAACTATGGCCGAGACGTACGGTCGATTTCCAGAAGTCGAACACGTTCAGGCTGCCGGAGAGTGATGCCACCTCGTTGATGAATTTGGCTTTGTCCTGCTGGGTGCCGTCAAAATCACTTCTGCCTTCCGAATGCATAAAGGAGGCGTCAATTTCGGCATTATTCGCAAAGCGGTGGCCGAGGCGCGCATTCACGCCGGTGTTGTGATAGCCGTCGTCATCCGGCTGATCGACGCCGAAAAAGCCGGTCACCGGTTCGCGGGTATTAAATCCCTGGGTGTTGTAATGCGATGCGCCGACGCTATACCAGGAGTTTTGCCACTTGCCGCTGACCGTGCCCGCTGCTCGCATCGTATCGTAATTGCCGCCGCCGGCATCCAGTGTGACCGTGGGTTTTTCGCTCTGGCCGCCTTTGCGGGTAAAGATCTGGATCACGCCGCCGATCGCTTCCGAACCGTAAAGGCTCGATTGCGGGCCGCGGATGATTTCCACGCGTTCGATCTGATCGATCGGAATGAACTCGAACGCCGTCGTGCCCAAGGTTGCAGAGCCGACCTTGATACCGTCGATCAACACCAAGACATGATCGGAGTTGGTGCCGCGCATGAACACGCTGGTCGTCTTGCCGTCGCCGCCTTGTTGCGTCAGGTCTATGCCGGTGGTGCCTTTCAGCAGTTCGGGAAGGGTCTTGGCCTGCAGCCGTTCGATATCCTTGCGGGTATAGATCGTGCTGGCCGTGGCGAGCTCATTTTTGTCGACTTCCGACCGGGTTGCGGTCACGACCATTTCGGGTAAAGCGTTGGAGTCGCCGGGAGAGGTGTCCTCGGCCTGGGCAAGAGTAGGGAAGCCCGCCAGCAATAGCGAACCGAAAAGCAGTTTTTGCATGTTGTCCTCTGCGCCGCCCGCGCATTTGGGTGAGTTACACAGCGGAGGACGAACGCACAGGCAGGCGGGAAAACCGCCGTGATCGTGTCGCGGACAGCCCTCCGCTGTTCCGAGTGATACTTTCAGGCCGGTCTCCGGGCTCATAAGCGGTTTCCCTGCATCATCGCCTTCCCATGCTCGCGCACAGTGGCTGTTGATGATGCTTAACTTATTTACCGTTGCGGGGGCAGCGCCGGCCTCGGAGTTTCCTCACCGGCTTCCCGTTTAATCATTGACTGAGTGAGAGTCAATAGAACCTTAAAGCAGGCGGCAATTATAGTGGGTGGGGGGCGGATGTCAATAAAAAAAGCCGGGCGTCGAGAATGTTTGTCACTCACTATGTGTGCGGTTTCAGAGGATTAAAATCTTAGCCTTTGAAAAACTGCAAGGGGTTCTGTTATAGTGATTTCTATCGTGTTGGTTCTCAATGCGCATTCGATCGATAAAATTGGACAGTGGCTTTTAGTTTGGTTGCGGACGGTTGCGCCAAAGCAAATCTCAAAGCAACGAGAGTGAAATAGGACTGCATCATCAGCCATTTAAAAAATCGAAATGATCGGCAGATCCCTATTATCATCGTGGAAAAAATGGGCCTAATTTATATTGACTTCTGGTTAGCCAACTCCCGAAAATCCGAGCTAAAACCCATGCATGTGCGCGCCTTGGCGGAGAACTGAGCTTTGCACTTTATATCCCTCTACACATTGCGATACAGTCCAAATTAGACGAATTGTACTGCCGTGAAGTGCCCACGGCGGACGCTTATGTTGGTCAGATTCAATTGAAATTTGAAAACAGAGGCTGTTTTGCCGGAGGGTTGGTCTTGGATGATGAAGTTCTGTTAGGCGCAGTGCCGATGGATGATATGGATGTGGTGTTATCTCCAGAACGCCAAGCCTTGTTCGTCAATCCCGAAATCCCGCATGTCACGACCTCAATTTCCAAAGGACTTGCTTCACATATTCATCGCATCTGACCCCTTTGGCCTTGTTAAATGCCTTATCGATTGGCAATATTCAAGTATTCATTGACACATAAGACGAGACATTTTAAATAAAAACTGGGGTGCAGAAATGAGTTGTGAAGAGTCAGATTCATTTGTAGAATTATAATCATGAGAGACTATTTTTCCAGAAATATTTTGATTATTTCTATTGGACTTCCCGGCATCAGCTAAACCCTGCTGTGCTGGAATTGCGCGCAATGACTTTCGATTATACTCCCACTGAAACAACATCGCGCAATGACTTTCAATTATACTCCCACTGAAACAACATATAGTGCAACAGATTGGAACATCCAGTCTCCTAGGTCATATAACGATGCTGAAATTGAATTAGCTATCTCCAAATTCCCCAAAACCCGATATTATGGCAGTAAACGCCGGTTGCTTAACTGGATTTATCATGCGATAAAAGATTTGTCTTTCAATACCGTTCTGGATGGTTTTGGTGGAACCGCAAGTGTTTCGTTATTGTTTAGATCAATGGGTAAACAGGTTTATTACCATGATGCATTACTTTGCAATACTATTTCGGCAGAAGCTCTATTGGCGGATGAGTTTCCATTTTCTAATATTAATGATGCTTATCAATTTATAGAAAGCATCAGGCCTGAGTATGGGTTTATTGCAAAGACGTTCCCTAATATGTATTACACGGATGATGAAAATGAATGGTTAGATGGTGCGGCAAAAGCAATTCAAGCCATAGATAATCCACTTCAGCGTAGTGCCTATTTTTATTGCTTATTTCAAGCTTGTTTAAAAAAGAGACCATTTAATCTTTTTCATCGTGCCAATTTAAACTTGAGATTGAATAAAGAAGTAAATCGTTCATTTGGCAATTTGGTTACTTGGGAAAGATCGTTTCCCACTTTGATGAATGAAAGTATTAATGACCTAACAAATATAAAAAAATGCAAAACAACATCAATTATATTAGAGTCAGGAGATATTGCAAGACTCGATCCTGGCTATGATCTTGTCTATTTTGATCCACCCTATGTTAGAAAAACCAAGACTGGCGATGATTACTTGAGGCGATACCATTTTTTAGAAGGATTGAGTATATATGAACAATGGGAAACTAGTATCAATAGAGAGTCATCAAACAAAACGTTCCAACCAATTGACCATTTAACAAAATGGCAGAGTAAGAGAGTATTTCGTGAGCTACTTTATGATGCCATTGAAAAGCACAAAAAATCTATTGTCGTTTTATCGTATATTTCCAATGCCTATCCTGAAGAAAAGGACATTTCTGATTTTTTCAACTCCATATTTCGACAAAGTGTCGTATTAAAAAAAGACTTTTGTCATGCTTTAGCTAAAGAAAAAAAAGAAGAGTTATTATTTATAGGATTTAATTGATGAGCATTTTTTCCAAAATATCAACAATTCGTTATAGCTTTATAATTTTTTCTTCACTGATTGGGTTAATTGTTTTATTATTTATATTGTATTGGCTTGAAATAATAGAAAATACAAAAGTTTCGGCTATTATTTCAGGATTGTTGACTGGCTTTGTTGTTGCGCTGTTTCAGGCTGTTCTTGCATGGTATGATATTAAGAAAATAGAAAAATTAAAAGAACTTAAAATAATAGATATTCTTCCCAGTCGAGAAGATCCTGTTTATTATGGAAACTTGATATCAAGGTCCAATAAGGAAATAAAGCTGCTTGGAGTGACAGCGCAACGATTTCTTGATGACTTCGGAGATGGTAGTCCAAATGCTCCTGCGCATAGAAAAGTTTTGATAAAGGCTTTAGATGATAACAACGATATAAAGGTTAAATTGTTAATCGCTGACCAGGATGCAATAAAAGACAATAGTGAAAATCTCCATAAATACACTTTAGCAAGAGCTAGACTCGACTCATTATCGAAAAGATATCAAAATAAGTTTGAATATCGCTACTATAAAGATAAGCCGACTCATAGCGTCATGATAATTGACAATGAATGCATTGTTGGCCCAATATTTCCTCATGTAGAAAGTAAATATACACCAGCAATTCATTTGCGCACTGATAGTGCTTTCGCGCATCACTACATAAAATATTTTGATGAAGAATGGAATAAGAGTCAATGAGCTTAATAAATAACGAGTTACAGTTATTTATTAGCTCACGTCTTCATTTGACCCTTCTTGCGTTACACACAGGAAACTATCGTATCAATGGTGGTTTGGGTTTTGCCATCAACGATCCCCAGTGTAAACTAGGCTTCACAAAATCAACGCATTTTTCCTTTATTGATCATCGCGAACATTCTGTAACCGCCGATGAATCCGAACGTTTATTTTCACTCTTGTCTTTTGAGAAAAATGTACATCAGTTCAAACATGCTTTCGATGTTTCTTTTCAAGGAAACATGCGTCCCCACGCCGGCTTCGGCTCCGGCACCGCCGCTACTCTCGCCTGCCTAGAAGCCTTGCATCTACTCAACGGTTCCGACATTACGCCGGCCGAATTGATCGTCGCATCCGGACGCGGCGGCACGTCAGGCGTCGGTATTCATAGCTATTTTTCCGGCGGCTACGTGTTCGATTTGGGCCGCAAAATCGACAGTAGTCCGTTTGCGCCTTCGCATTTAAACGTCAATAAGCCGGCACCGTTGTTACTCGACCAAGGCCCGATGCCGGATTGGGAAATCGGCATTTGCATGCCTTCGACAATTCCCCACAAATCTCAAGCAGAAGAACGCGAATTTTTCGAGCGTACTTGTCCGTTACCCGGTGACAAGGTTTACGAAACCGTCTATCACACGTTGTTCGGATTGTATGCCGCGTTACGCGAAGCCGACCGTTCTGCGTTCTGCAAAGCCATGAAAGCCGTGCAAAACTGCGCCTGGAAACAAGCGGAGCGACGGGAATATGGCGACGATTTGCTGGAAATCGAAAAGGCGATTTATGCAGCCGGGGCCGATGCGGTAGGCATGTCCAGCTTGGGGCCGAGCCTGTTTTTTCTGGCCGAGGATGTGAGCTGTGTTGTCGAAAAAATGCAATTTACCCGTCCAGATTGCGAATGGCTGGTCACTCATCCGGACAACCATGGACGGAAAATTGTGTATGATTGAAATCGTCTTTTTTACCTCCAGTCCGGTCAAACTGGCCCATGCGCGTTATCTGTGCCGCGACTACAATGTTCGAGTCACCGGTTTTCGCGAAAAGACCTTTGGCGCTAATTACGAAGAGCCGCGGATTTACGACAGGGCCGAATTGATCGAACGCAGTTATCAAGACGCCTTACAACGTTGGAAGCGTTTCGTATCGGAAAACGAGCAAAAGCTGTTTATTATCGAAGATACTTCGGTCATCATCGAAGCGTTGAGTAAGGAGCGGGAAGTCCCGGGTTTGGACGTCAAATACTGGATGAAGGAAACCGACTTCGCTAGTTTGGATGCAACTTTGCGGGCATTAGGTAACGACCGGCGTTGCCGAGTCCGTTCTGATTTGGTGTTGCACTTGCCCCCGGAATTGCGTTCGTCGGATTCGAACGCCAGTTTCCGTAGATTTACTAGTTTTAGTTTCGGCAATATCGTCGAACGGGAGCGCGATTTCGAAACGAATCTCCTTTATCCGTGGCTGGATAACAAGACCTTCAATAAGTGGTTTGTGCCGGAAGGCTGTAAACAGCCGATCAGCATGCTACCGATCACGGAAGCGGATAAGCATGATTTTCGAGCCCAGGCATTTCAAGAGATGCTAGGCTTTTTAGAAGGGCGGGTTGAAATCAAAAAACGCAGCGCTTCGCCTAAACAATATCAGCTAGAGGCCGCCGCACCGTTGTTTATCATTTGCGGGCCTTCTTGCGCGGGTAAGACTGCCTTGGCGGAATACTTGGTCGGCGCCTACGATTATTACCATATCGAAGCCAGTGATTTTATGTACCGCAGTTATTACCAACGCCACGGTGTAGGTTCGACGGTACCAATCGGCGATTTTGCCGAGCAAGCCTTGAAAGACCAGCCCGAAATCGTTGCCGAACAGGTTTTAGAGAATATCGTCTCTAATCGCCCTCTATCCTCTGTCATTACTGGCTTCCGCTCGCCTGGAGAATTGGCGTGGTTTCAAGACCATTATAATGGCCATCAGCCGACTGTTCCGGTCTATATCGAAGCGGAGCCATCGATTCGATTTGAACGCTCACTGCATCGCGGCCGTGAAACAACGCCTGATACCTGGGAGCGTTTCGAACGGAGGGATTTACAGCAAATGGAAATGGGGTTAAAGAATTTAGCTTTGATTTTGCAAACAAACCTTATCAAAAACGAAGGCGACCGTGAAACGTTTTTCAGTGATTTTGCGGGTCGTTATCTTCAAGATTGGCCGTTTCCACAATGCATTCACAACGACAATACACTGCATGCCGGCGAGCTTGAGAAAGCAATTCTTAAAGCCTTGTTGGAGCAATGGATAAACCGAAATTATTTCACTACTACCGAAATTGCCCACCTTATCAACGCGAATAAGCCTTCTGACCAGCAACGCAGTAAAAACAACGTCAGTCGCTACTTCAATCAACGCTTTTATCCCTACTACGAAATAAAGCTAATCGATGGTAAACGCAAATACCGTCTGTCCAATACTGGGTATGGTAAAGCGAGATTGCTATGATGAATTGCTCTAAGGTAACAGCAAAACATGTCGCTTATCAGGGCGATCGCGCTATGTTTGCGTAACTTGTTGATAGACGTAACATCTACTTTTTTCATCATATAGACTTCATTTTTTAAGTCATTGAAATAAAAAATGAAAATTACATAGTCCGCGTAGCTCCGATTGGCGCAGCATAATCGGATGCATGGTGTAGAGAGGCAGAGGTTACCATTGAGGCTTTCCAAAAACGGAAAAGACTATGCCGAATTATAGGCGCGCATTCATCCCGGGAGGAACTTGGTTCTTTACGGTAAATCTGCTAAGGCGGCATCATAACGATCTGCTTATTCGCGAGATCGATTTGTTGCGTGAAGTAGTGAGATGGGTCTGCGATCGCCACCCGTTTCAAATCGTCGCTTGGATCGTTTTGCTGGGACATTTGCATTCGACTGCATGGATGCAGGAGGTAGGGCAACGCAGGAGCAGTTGCCGAGCGTGTGGACCTTATCGCCCGGCGATAGCAATTTCAGCATGCGATGGCGCCTGATTAAAAGCGGATTTTCGCGCGCTTTGCCCAAAACCGAACGACGTTCAAAGGTGCGCAGGTCGGCAGGGGAGCGAGGAGTATGGCATCGCATTATTGAGAGCATTTCATCCGTGAAGAGGCCGACTATCAACGCCATGTCGACTATGTTCATGCGAATCCCTTGCAACATGGATACGTCAAGCGGGTGGCGGATTGGCCTTATTCGAGTTTTCACGGCTATGTTGCAACAGGCATTTATCCACTTGATTGGTGCGGCGGCAAGACGAGCCGTCCCATGAAAAAAGCGTCAGTTCCAAAGCAACGCATCCGAAAATCGCAAACGTTATTTGAGAGGAGCCCATATGCCGGAAATTACAAGATTCTATGGAATCATCATCAAACTGTTTTTCAGCGATCATCCGCCGCCTCATTTTCATGTGGTGTATGGCGAATATAACGCGCTTTTCGATATCCAAACCTTGACAATTATCGAAGGCGATTTGCCTAATCGCGCCAATAAAATGGTTGCCGAATGGGCTTCGCTCTATCAGGCAGAATTGCTGGACATGTGGAAGACGCAATCTTTCCACAAACTGCCGCCTTTGGAGTGACACGATGGAATGCCCCAAAATCTTGACAGTAAAAGCTTTAGACGACTACCAACTGTTGGTCGAGTTTTCGACGCACGAGTATCGCCGTTACGATGTCAAACCGTTACTGGATAAGCCTGTGTTCGAGGTTTTAAGAAATCCCGGGTTCTTCAAGAATGTGCAGGTTGAGCCGGGCGGTTATGCTGTCAGTTGGAATGATGCTATCGATATCAGCGAATATGAATTATGGCGCAATGGTGATGCCGTCTACAAAATGGATGATCCGTGCAGTGCGCCTTAACGAATGCAAAACACCGTCGTGGTTTATTGGCGACCTACGGCTAGCCAGTGATTTTATCTTACCCCCTTCATAATTTATCCATGTTTGAAAAGCTTATTACCCGCAACGCCCTCAAAAACCTGGCCGGCCCAGCCGTTTTCGCCCGCGGCGAGGCGTATTATGAGGACGGCAGGGTCGGTCCGCTGCGCGAGACGGGCTTTAAAATCAGCGCGCGAGTCGAGGGTTCCGGCACCTATGCAGTCGAACTGCGGGACGATGGGGAATATCTTGGCTACGATTGCAGTTGTCCGAACGCGGAGGACGGTGATTTTTGCAAACATTGCGTGGCGGTCGGTTTGTCCTGGCTTGCCGAACAGAACGAAACCGGCAGCGGCCAGCGTCCCGATCCGTGGCGCACGATTCGGGACTATCTGGAGATCCAGTCGCCGGACACATTGATCGCGTGGTTGATGGATGCGGCGGAACAGGATGATCGCCTGTACCGAACGCTGTTGCTCAAGGCCGAGTCCATTGCCGGCGGCGCCCATGCCGCGAAAGCCTACCGCGCGGCCATCGAGAAGGCGACCCAGGTTCGCGGTTTTATGGACTGGGGGGAAACGGGGGATTTTGCGGATGAGCTCGATCAGGTTGTGGATGCGATAGCGACCTTAGCGACGCCGGAGGATGCGCCTGCGCTGATGGAGTTGACCGAATATGCGATCGGCCGCGTAGCAAAAGCGCTCGACAATATTGACGATTCCAACGGTGAGGTCGGCGGCGTCCTGAACCGGCTCAGCGATCTGTACCTGGAAGCCTGCCGGCTGGCGAAACCGGACCCGGAAACGCTGGCGGAGCGGCTGTTCCGGATGGAAATCTCGCCGGCCAATGATTACGGCGATATCCATGCGATGGCCTACCGCGACCTGCTGGGGGAGACGGGCCTCCGCCGTTACCGGGAGCTGGCCGAGGCGGAATGGGCCAAGATCGGTTTTCGTGACGGCGACAGCCCTTATGATTTCCAGCGCTACCGTATTACCCGCATCATGGAGTTCCAGGCCGAAGCGAGCGGCAATGTGGAAGAACTGGTGGCGATCAAAGCGCGCGATTTGAGCACGGCTTACCGTTATCTGACCATCGCCGAGATATGGGCCGCGAACGGCCGGGATGACAAGGCGCTCGAATGGGCTGAACGCGGCCTGCACGCTTTCCCTACTGCCACCGACAATCGATTGCGCGATTTTCTGGTCGCGGCGTATTTGCAACGCCAACGCAATGAAGAAGCCTTGCGGTTGACCTGGGTGCAGTTCGAAGAGCGGCCAATCCTGGACCATTATAAAAAGCTGCATGCGGTCGCCGAACGGCTCGGCGTTTGGCCCGAACAGCGGGAGCGCGCCCTGGCTAAACTGGCCGACGCCATTGCCGGGGAAGCCGCCGCCGTAAACTTCTGGAAAACGAAGCCCGGCGTTCCCGATTATTCCGTCCCGCTGCAAATCGCCTTGTGGGAAAACCATATGGACGATGCCTGGACGGCGGCGCATGCGGGAACCTGCCAGCGGCATTTGCTGATCGAATTGGCCGGCAGATTGGAAACGGAGCGTCCGGACGATGCCTTGGCTCTGTATCGGCGGATCATTCCGGCCATTGTCGAGCAGACCAATAATGCCGCCTATGCCGAGGCCATCACGCTCGTGCGCAGGGTCGAAAGCATTCTGAACGGCCCGGAGCGAAAGCGCGAGTTTATGGATTATCTGGCGGAGTTGCGCAGCCGCTTCAAACCCAAGCGCAATTTCATCAAGTTGCTGGATGAAGTGAGCAGACGGGCAGAATAAATTTTTAAGAGTTTGCGGGAACGTTCGGAATGTTCGCCTTGACGGAGGGTGAACATGATAAACTGCGCGCTTCTCCAATCATTTGTCCCGATAGTCCTTGCCACCGCTCAGCCTTTACGTGCACATTCCCTGGTGCATCAAAAAATGTCCCTATTGCGATTTCAATTCCCACGCGGTCAAGGAGGGCGCGCCCGAGACGGCTTATGTCGATGCCTTATTGCGCGATCTGGCCGAGGATATTCGGCGCTATCGCATCACCCGGCCACTCCACAGCATTTTTGTCGGCGGCGGCACGCCGAGCCTGTTTTCGCCGGAAGCGTTCGACCGTCTGTTTCGTGGCATAGAGGAACAACTTCGATGGGTTGACGATATCGAGATCACGCTCGAAGCGAATCCCGGCACTTTCGAAAGCGAGAAATTCGCCGAGTTCCGCGCGCTCGGCATCAATCGGCTGTCGATCGGCATCCAGAGTTTCGACGACACCTTTCTCAAGGCGCTGGGCCGGGTGCATTCGGCGCGCGAGGCGCTGCGCGCGGTCGAAATCGCGCAAAAGTCCGGCTTCGACAATCTGAACCTGGATTTGATGTTCGGCTTGCCGGGCGCGAGCGAAGACAGCGGCGTCAACGATATTCGCACCGCGATCGGGCTGAATCCGACGCATATTTCGTTTTATCAGCTGACGCTGGAGCCGAATACCTATTTTTATAAATTTCCGCCGAAGCTGCCCAATGACGAGCTGATTTTCGCGACCCAAAAAGCCTGTCAGGCGCTATTGGCCGAGCACGGCTATGCGCAGTATGAAATTTCGGCTTACAGCCGGCCCGGAAGGCAATGCCGGCATAATCTGAATTATTGGCAATTCGGCGATTATCTGGGCATCGGCGCCGGCGCGCACGGCAAGATTTCGCTGGCCTTGCCGGCAAACATCGTCCGTACCAGCAAGCCGAGAGGACCAGAGCAATATCTGCAAGACACGCACGGGCAGGGCGGCGCACAGGCGATCGTGGTGCAGGAGTTGCCGCTCGAATACGTGATGAATCATCTGCGTCTGAAGCAAGGCTTCACGCTGGATGCGTTTACCGCGGCGACCGGCCTTGCGTCCGCCGCGCTGGAACCCGGCTTGTCGAACAATTGCCGGCAAAATCTGCTGATCCTTCAGGACGGCCGCTATGTTTGCTCCGAAAAAGGCTGGGATTTTCTGGATACGGTTTTGCAGAATTTCATCACCTGATTTTTTTCACCTACCCTTAGAGCTATCACTGTTATGCACGACTATCAACAACAATTCATCCGTTATGCGCTCGAATGCGGCGTCCTCAGATTCGGCGAATTCCAATTGAAATCCGGCCGCACCAGCCCTTACTTCTTCAATACCGGCCTGTTCAATACCGGCGCGAAACTGGGCCGCCTCGGACGCTTCTATGCGCAGGCGTTGATCCAGTCCGGCATCAAGACCGACATCCTGTACGGGCCCGCTTATAAAGGCATCCCGCTGGTCAGCACCACCTCGATCGCCTATGCGGAACTGACCGGCAGCGACATTCCGTTTGCGTTCAACCGCAAGGAAAGCAAGGATCACGGCGAAGGCGGCACGCTGGTCGGCGCGCCGCTGGCAGGCAATGTGGTGATCCTGGATGACGTGATCACCGCCGGCACCTCGGTCCGGGAGTCGGTCGAGATCATTCGCGCCGCCCAGGCGACGCCGGCCGGCGTCGTAATCGCGCTGGACCGGCAGGAAAAAGGCCTGGACGAACGCTCCGCGATCAGCGAAGTCGAGCAACGTTACGGCATGCCGGTCGTGTCGATTATCACGCTGGCAAACATCATCGGCTATCTGACCGAGAATGCCAGAGAACGACCCGGCGTGCTGGAGGCCATCACCGCCTACCGCGACCGCTACGGGGTTTAGCGAAAATTGCGGAGCATGGCAAAAAACCGGGCATTCAACTATGCCAAAATCAAATATGGTCTACACTTTAAAGCAAACTCTCCCGAGGACGCGCTTGCGCTTCCGTTTGCGCGAGTTGTTTTCTTAACAGTTTGAATTTCAACATCTTGTTGATCCAGACATTCGACTCTTAACAGACGCATATTGAGAAACAAAAGGCTTGCCATGAGGAATCTGGAATTTAAAGAGCAAATGCGCGAATATTCGCAGTGGCGTGCAAAATTGATACAAACGATCGACATGTATCAGCAATGGCGTCATCGCTATGGCTTGCAGGATACGCAAAGCGACAATACGATTTTGAACATCCTGAGCGGGTTGAAGTCTGACCGGATCACGCTGGCTTTTGCGGCTGAATTTTCGCGCGGCAAGACCGAACTGATCAATGCGCTATTCTTTGCCGAAACCGGCCTGAGACTATTGCCTTCGTCGCCGGGGCGCACCACGATGTCGCCGACCGAATTGTTTTGGGATGAGGCGGGCGGCAGCTATATCCGCTTATTGAATATCGAATCGCGTCTGGAAGATATTTCCCTGGTCGAACTGAAACAGCAGCCTAAGCGCTGGAAACATATTCCGCTGGACTGCAATTCGCCTGCGCAAATGCAGGAAGCTTTCATGGAACTGATGGCGACAAAGCCGGTCGAGCGCGAGCTTGCCGAAAAACTGGGCTTATGGAACAAGCGCGAGGCCGCCGAGCAGGGCAACGCGAATCCCGATAAAGTGGAGATACCGTGCTGGCGGCATGCGCTGATCAGCTTTCCGCATGCTTTATTGAAGGAAGGGCTGGCCATTCTCGACACGCCGGGCCTGAACGCGCTCGGCACCGAGCCGGAATTGACCTTGAGCATGTTGCCGAGCGCGCAGGCGATCGTGTTTTTGCTGGCCGCCGATACCGGCGTGACTAAGAGCGATCTGGAAATGTGGCGCAGCCATGTATTCAAGGCCAGCAGCGGCAGCAAGCAAAGCGTCGCGGTCGTGATGAACAAGATCGACGCGATGTGGGATGATCTGGCCGGTGAAAAAGGTTATGAGAGCGCGATTCAATCGCAGATCAAGGCTTCGGCCGAAACCCTGAAAATCAATCAAAAGGCCATTTTCCCTGTGTCGGCCAAGCAGGCCTTGCTGGCCAAGGTCAAAAACGATGCAGATTTGCTCGAGAGAAGCCGGTTGGCGACGCTCGAAAATTATCTGGCCAACGATATTTTGAAGGAACGCCGGACGATCCTGATGAATGCGATCATTCGCGACATCGGCTTCATGGTCAATGAATCGTTGAGCCTGACCGATTCGTCTTACAGCAATTCGATTTCCCAACTAGAGGAAGTCAAAAAAATCGACTTCGAGAACAAGGACATGACCGGCAAATTGCTGGCCGAAATGCGCGACAAGCAGAACCAGTACATGGCGACGGTCGAGAATTTCCAGACCAGCCGCCAGGTATTTTTGACGCAGGCAAAAATGCTGGTCGACTCGTTCGCTAAGGAAAGAATCGACGAGATCGTGAATAGAACCCGCGATGACATGGCCAAGAGCCTGACGACTTACAGCATGAAACAAAACATACGTAAGTTGTTCGATGAATTGCGCGATTTGCTACAGGAGTCGGTCGACCTGACCAATGAAACCCGCCGCCTGGTCAAGGCGATCCACAAAAAATTCAAGGATGAATACGGTTTTGTCGAGATTGAGCCGCAGCTGTTTTCGATCTCGACCTATCAGTTCGAGCTGGAGCAGGTTTTTGCCGAGGGCGAGGCTTTCCGCGCCAGCGCCAAGACGACGATGACCGAGCAAAGCATCGTGATTAACAAGCTCTATGGCACGTTAATTGCGAAGGCGCGGCACATCCTGAAGCAGGCGCACGACGATGCGGCGACCTGGAGCGGTAACGTGATGACGCCGCTGATGCATCAGATCAAGGATTACAAAAAGCAGATCGACGGACGCCTGTTGATGCTCAGAAAGATCAACGACTCGAAAGGCAACGTCGCCGAAAGCATTACCGCGCTTGAAGAGCAATTGAAACAGCTCAGAAGGCGGCGCGAAGAGCTGTCGATGATGATCAAGCTGATGCGGATGGAAGGCTTGCAGTTCGACAACAAGTGACTGTCTGCACGGGCGGTAATGCCTGTTGATGTTTGCCCCGTTTGACTTTCCCTAACCCCTTCTTGGGGCGGGGAAGGCGAAGGGGATTTCGAAGAGAGTCTCAGAGTTTCCTGAAAATCAAATCCCACACCCCATGACCCAATTTGATGCCGCGTTGCTCGAATTTGGTCAGCGGCCGGTAGTCCGGGCGCGGACAATAGTCGGCGCCGGGGCTGGCATTGGCGAGCCGTTTTTGTTCCGATAGCACCGCCAGCATCTGTTCCGCGTAGTGCTGCCAGTCGCTGGCGGCATGAAAATAGCCTCCCGTCTTCAGTTTTCTGCTCAATAGCTCGGTAAAACCGGGCTGCACGATGCGTCTTTTGTGATGTTTTTTCTTCGGCCATGGGTCGGGGAAAAACAAATGTACGCCGCTTAAACTGTCGTCCGGCACCCGTTTTTCGAGGATCTCGATCGCGTCATGGCAATAGATCCTGACATTGGTCAGATTCTTCTCTGCCAGCAGCATCAACAAGTGGCCGACGCCCGGCCGGTGCACTTCGATGCCGATATAATCGATTTCCGGATTCGCCGCCGCCATCTTCGCGAGGCTCTCGCCATTGCCGAAACCGATTTCGATACAGCGCGGCGCGTTACGTCCGAAGACCTCGGCAAAATCATAATCGATATTCGGATCGAGTCCGTAAACATGCCACTGGTTATCCAGGGCAAGCTGCTGACCGGCGGTCAGGCGCCCCTGGCGGCGAATGAAACTTTTGATTTTGCGAGGAAACTGAATTTCGGACAACATGGACGGATAGTAGGATACGCGGTGCGTACCGTTTCTGATGGTTTCGGATATTTGGGGTATTGGCAAGGTACGCACTCGGCAATTGCTCCTGCATTGCTCTACCTCCTGCATCCATGCAGTCGAGCGTACCTTGCCTCGTTCGAAAATGCGGGCTTAAAAAAATAAGCCTTCGATCGGCGAAGACGCGGAAGCGAAGCGTTTGCGCGGCATGCGTCCGGCCAAAAACGCTTCGCGCCCGGCCTCGATGCCTTTTTTCATCGCGGACGCCATCAGCACCGGATTTTTCGCGGCCGCAATCGCGGTATTCATCAACACGCCGTCGCAGCCGAGTTCCATCGCCATCGCCGCATCCGAGGCGGTGCCGACGCCCGCATCGACCAGAATCGGCACCTTCGCGTTTTCGACGATGGTCAGGATGTTATAGGGGTTCCGAATGCCGAGGCCCGAGCCGATCGGCGCGGCCAAAGGCATCACCGCGACGCAGCCGATCTCTTCGAGCCGTTTCGCGGCGATCGGGTCGTCATTGGTGTAAACCATCACGTCGAAACCTTCCTTGACCAGTTGTTCGGCGGCAATATAGGTCTGCGCGACATCGGGGAACAGCGTCAGCTGATCGGCCAATACTTCCAGCTTGACCAGTTTATGGCCGCCCAAGAGCTCCCGGGCCAGTCGGCAGGTGCGGACCGCTTCTTCGGCGGTGTAACAGCCGGCGGTGTTCGGCAGGATCGTGTATTTGTCCGGCGAGATCACGTCGAGCAGGTTAGGCTCGTCCTTATTCTGGCCGATGTTGGTGCGGCGGATCGCGACGGTCACGATCTCGGCGCCCGAGGCTTCGGTCGCGAGCCGGGTTTCTTCGAGATCCTTGTATTTGCCGGTGCCGACCAACAGGCGCGAGCGGTAGGATTTGCCGGCGATCACAAAAGAGTCGTCCTGGCCGCCGCCGATCGCATGCACGATCTCGATATGGTCGCCGTCTTTCAATGCCTGTTCGCCATATTGATCATAAGGCAGAATTTCCTGGTTCAATTCGACCGCGATTTTCTTGCCGTTCAATTCCAACGCGGCAATCAAGGCGGCGACGGTGCTGTGCTCCGCGCACTCGCGCGCGGCGCCGTTCACAATAATATTCATCGGTTAAGCTCCTTTGCTGTCCAGCGACCGGCGCTCGCGCACGGCTTCCGCCAGGCTGTGCAGCAGCGGCACGGTATCCTCGAAACTGAGGCAAGCGTCGGTAATGCTTTGGCCATAGGTCAACGGTTTGCCCGGCACCACGTCCTGCTTGCCTGCGGCCAGATTGCTTTCGACCATCACGCCCATGATGCGGTGATCGCCGCCGGCGATTTGAGTGGCAACATCCTCGCCGACGATCAGCTGGCGCTGGCATTGCTTCAGGCTGTTCGCATGGCTGAAATCGATCATGATGTTCGGTCTGAGCTTGGCGTTGACCAGGCCTTCGGCGACCTGTTCGACGCTGACCGCGTCATAATTCGGCCGGTTGTTGCCGCCGCGCAAAATAATGTGCACATCTTCGTTGCCGGTGGTCGAGAAAATCGCCGAATGCCCGCCCTTGGTCATCGACAGGAAGTGATGCGGGCTCATCGCCGCGCCGATCGCATCGATCGCGATCTTGATCGTGCCGTCGGTCGAATTCTTGAAACCGATCGGGCAGGATACGCCGGAGGCTAGCTCGCGGTGGCCCTGGCTCTCGGTCGTACGCGCGCCGATAGCGCCCCAGGCAATCAGGTCGGAAATGTATTGCGGCGAAATCAGATCGAGGTATTCGGTCGCGGCCGGCATGCCGAGATTCGCGACATCGAGCAGCAAACGGCGCGCAATGCGCAGGCCTTTGTTGATGTTGAAGCTGGAGTCGATATCCGGATCGTTGATCAGACCTTTCCAGCCGACCGTCGTACGCGGCTTCTCGAAATAGACCCGCATCACGAGCTGCAAATCTTCCGCCAGTTCGTCCTTGACCGCCTTCAAGCGCTTGGCATAATCGATCGCCGCGGCAGGGTCATGAATCGAACAGGGGCCGACTATCACCAGCAACCGATCGTCTTCGCCGGTCAGAATGTGATGAATTTCCTGACGCGCTTTCGCGGTGGTTTCGGCCGCTTCGTCGGTAATCGGCATTTCATCATGCACCTGATAGGGCGCGATGACTTCCTTCGTCTCACAAATTCTCAGGTCGTCGGTTTTGTATTTTGTATGCATGGGATACTCGCGGGGCAAAAGCCGAATGCGGTTTAAAACCCCGTATTTTACTCTTTTTTACCGGTTTGGGGGTAGCTTTGCTGACGATTGATCCGGGCAAGGGCCCTCTTGCTATTGACGGAAAACGGGTACCCAAGGAATTGTCAGGCAATCGCTGACGCCAACTCTGTTTGCTCTCTAGCATCAGCAGAGAATCCACGCGACAGGGGATGGCGCGTTGCGCCAAGAGCGGCAATTTTTCTACAGCATTGCTGCTGGCGCGGCATTAATAATCGAGATGTTATAAATAGTTATTTATAAACAATGAGTTATGTTTGGCACAAAGCTAGCAATAGAGGCTTTCAGGCAGAACGTGTTTGTCCTTTATGAACCCTATTCGGACAAGCTAAACGGACGTGGCCGATACCTGAAAATATTTTATTGGAGTTTAACAATGAACACAGCATCGATTCCTCTCGGAAATGACAGACGCATCAATCTATGGCGGTTCAATCAGGTGATGTTATTGGCGCTAGCCAGTGCGGCATCGCCTCGTGTGTTGGCGCTGAATACCGGCACTGACCTGAATTTGTCTGCAAAACCCATTGCCGGCGGTATGGCCGGCGCGGCTTATACCAAGCCGCAAGAAGTTTCCGCGGCGTTGTTTGGCAATCCGGCCACTCTGACTCAGTTTAAAGGCTTCAATTTTGGCTTAGGCGCCGCCATCCTCGAGCCGGATGTGGACAATTATCAAAGCAACAACGGCTTCACCAACCGATCCCACAGTCTGGCGCAGAATTATATCGCGCCGGATGTGGCGCTCAGCGGAGAAGTCTTGCCCGGCTTTGTGGTTGGTGCCGGCGTCGGGGTGGATTCCGGCTTGGGCGCGGATTATCGCACCCATCCGATCAACGCCGGGGCCGGACTCGGCCTGGGTGGCGCCGGGCTCGGCGGCGCGGCGACATTGCCGTTGGACGTAGAGTTACTGTCGTTTAGCGCCAACGTGGGGGCGGCTTATGAGGTGACGCCGGATCTGTCGTTAGGGGCTGCATTAACGGTGGGATTCGGTTTGGGCCAATTCGGGACGGTCGGGAATACGACAGGGCTCGCGGGCTTGTCGGGCGATTTTGGTGGGACGACGTCCAGCGTACATGATATTTCGATTCGCGGCGCCTTGGGCGCAACCTATCAGCTCACGCAGGATGTGAAGCTGGGCGCCTCGGTAAAGACCCCTCTGCAATACCACTATCAAAACGTCTTGTCGACCACCGTGGGCGGCAGCCAGGCATACCAGGACGTCAAGCTCGAGCAGCCGCTGGAGGTCACCTGGGGTATCGCGGCCAATGCGACGCCCAACTTGTTATTGGAGGCGGACGTCGCCTGGAAAAACTGGTCCAAATCGTCTTTGTATAAAGATGTCTACAAGGATCAATTCCTGGCCATGTTGGGCGGCCAATATAGCCTCGGCAACTGGCAATTCCGCTCAGGTTACAGTTATGCCTCAAAGTTGCTGCGCGACGAACCGAACGGCACGGTGGGCGGCTTTACAGGTGTAGGGACGCTGCCTCTGGACACCAGTGTTCCCGGTGTGCTTAACAGCAATGATTTGATTAAAGTCGTACAAACGACTTTAGGCCCGGTCGTTTGGGAGCATACCGTCACCGCCGGTGTGGGATACGCCTTCACACCCAAGTTCAGACTGGATTCGTTTGCGGCCTATGCCTTTGAAGGCACCGCAGACCGCAGCACGCTGGCGTTGGGCGATTACCATGTGAATGCCAGCGAATGGGCGTTGGGGGCGGGCGCGAATTTCAAATTTTAACGGAAAGATGCCGAATAATCCGCTATGCGGTTATTCGGCAAATCCGGCCTATCGGTCAAATCCGCAATAAACGCTTCGCGTTTTGATACAACACCCGATCCAGCACCTCCTCGTGTAAACCGAGCCGTAGAAAGTCATCGAGCGTTTGCCCCATCGCCCGGAACGGGTACGAGCTGCCAAACAGCAATTGCTCCTTCATAAAACCGTTGGCCGCTTCCACATACAGGCTTCCGCCCGGCAGAAAAATATACATGTCCGGGACGACGTAAACGTTTTCATAGCGAAACGCGACGCCGATCATTTCGTTCACATACGGATAAAAACCGTGGTAGCAGACAATAGACAAACCTGAAAAAGCCCTGGCCACCTTGCCGACGGCGACCGGATTGGCATATTCCAGGTTCGGCGTGGTCGGACCTGACATTAAAAACACCGGTACATCCAGTTGCTCGCAGGCGTCGTAAATCGGGTAGAGCAACGGGTCATCGGCCTGAATGGGCGGCGCGCCGAATCCGGGTTCTATGTTAACTCCCTTCAAACCCAGTGTGTTCACGGCCTTTTCAATGGCTTCGGCGATGGCACGGCTATCCAGCGCCTGCGGGTTTACCGAGGCGATGCCGATCAGTTCCGGGTGCGGCGAGGTAATGTCCCGGATGGTCTCGTTGGAGATTGTGATGTCGGGCGTATCGCGGCCGACGACGACCGCATGGCGGATACCCACCTCGCGAATTTCCTCGATAAACCCATCCAGGGTATGCGAGCGGACAAAGTGATCGTCCTGTTTAGAGCCCAAGCGGCGATTAAGCCATTTGGCGGTTTCGTATTCGGGGGTTGCCGGCGTCGCGCCATAAAAATCATGCAGAAACGCAGGTCGGCTGCGCATATCGATTATCGGTCTGGACATCTTGTCAGTTCTCGGCTTTGGCTAATGTGTTGAAGCGATCTTCGCTTCGGCTGATGTTCAAGCCACAGAAGCAGCAGGTATTGTGCCAAATGATCTTGCACAGCCTTAACGCTGGGTTTGCCGGTTGCATGTCCCACAACGATTGCCGCTGTAGCGGCAATCGTTGTGATTCGCTGCTGCAAAATCGGCATTCAAATCGATAAGTCTCTTGTCAATCATTTAAAAAACAATAGGTTACGGGTTGGCATAATCGGTGCTAAAGCTTAAGTACAGTACCGATGCTTTGCAGGCATTGGGATTTTTCAACCGTACAAAGGCAATCAACATGAGTACATTAAAAGTCGTGGTTGTTTCGGGCAATCTAGGGCTGCCGTCCAAGACGCTCGCATTGGCCGAGCAAATCGTGGAAGCCATCAAGCAGCAAGCTTACCCGCAAGCTTGTATTGAAGTCATAACTCACAGCTTGGCTGATCTGGGCCCGGTTTTCGGTCCAGCCCGTCATCCGGGGGAACTGAGCGATAGTGGCAAAGCCGTGCTGGATTCTATCGGGTCGGCCGACATCCTGGTAGCGGTCACACCGGTTTACAAAGGTTCCTATACCGGCCTATTCAAGCATGTGTTTGATTTTCTGGATGTGAAGGCGCTGAACGAAGTGCCGGTGATTCTCGGCGCCACCGGCGGCGGGGAAAAGCATGCCCTGATTATCGAACATCAACTGAGGCCGCTGTTCGGCTTCTTCGGTGCGCAAACCGTGCCTTCCGGCATCTACGCCACCGAACAGAACTATGACGGATCACGCTTTAGCGATGCCATCGTCAATGAACGCATCCATGCGGCAGCGCGCCAAGCCGTTGTCGCGGCGCTTATCCGCGCGGATCAAACCCAATTATGTGAAGTAGCTTAAGGAGAGCATCATGTCTGTACACGATTACGAAAAAATCCGTTCCGAAATTCGCACCTTGGTTGACGAAGTCATCCGGCCTAATGCCGAACAAACCGACCAGGGCGTTTTCCCGCGGGAGAATCTTGAGGCCTTGGGCCGGGCGGGTTGGAATGGCGTGCTGATTCCGAAGGAATACGGCGGCCTGGGTCTGGATCATGTCGCCTTTTCGATCGTGGCGGAAGAAATCGGCCGCGCCTGCGCTTCGACCGGCCTGGTCTATGTGATGCACACCGGTGCGGCGCAGACCATCAACTTATTCGGCAACCACGACCAAAAAGAACGTTGGTTGAAGCCTGCCCGCGACGGTTTGATCGGCACCTATTCGACCAGCGAAAAAGCCTCGGGCGGACACTGGTGGTTTAACTTCAGCGAAGCTTCCCGTGGCAACGACGATAACTATCTGCTCAATGCGGAAAAGTCATTTACCACCAGTGCCGGACAAGCGGATTACTATATTTTTCAAACCCGTTCGCCGGGCGCCAAAGGCCCTACCGATATCAGCTTCTTCATCGTCGATTCCAAACTGGACGGCATCACGCACGGCACCTGGGAAGCGCTCGGGGTACGCGGCAACCACAGCGGGCCGATCACCTATAAGGATGTCAATGTGAAAAGCATCGATCGCCTGGGCGACGAAGGCCAGGGCAAAGACATCGTTTACCACGGCGTATCGCCGGTCTATCTGGTCGGTCTGGGCTCTGTCTGGCACGGTGTGGCCAGGGCGGCATTGGAAAAAGCTTCAGACCATCTGACCGGCACCATTCACCGCGATTTCAACCGCAAACTGTCCGACTACCAAGTGCTGCGTCAGCAATTGGGCGAGTCCAAGGTGTTGGTCGAAAGCCTGCGCCCCTGGCAGCACGATCTGGCGCGGCAATTGGACCAATTGCAGGCCGCCGGTCAGCCGCAAGGGCAAATCCTGCTGCCGTTGACCGAATTCAAGGTGCATGCGGCGGAAGTCGCCAATATCTCGGCGCGCAACGCCCTGGATGTCAGCGGCGGTTACGGTTACAAGAAAGGCCCGATCGAACGCATCTTCCGTGATGCCCGCGCCGGCATCGGCATGGGACCGTCGAACAACATCGCCCGCGAATGGATCGGCAAAGCGCTGGTGGGATTGCCGCTAGAGCTGTTCGAGGCCGGCGGCGAGTAGAACCCGTAAGACCGTTTCGATTTATCAACCTTTGCCATGCCGCGATGGGAAGGAATAGGCGCGAAGCCAGCCTTCTCAATCGACAGCCCCAGCTCAATATTTCGGAGATTCACATGTCACAGCAAGATTTGAAAGCCACATTAGAGAACACCATTGCCGCCCTGCAACAAAATCCGGCGGGCGCCCGCCTGGTCTTCAAGGCGCAGACCCGCCTGCTCGATGGCGTGCGCTGCGCCGCCGAAGTGCGGGATTTTCCGCCGCTGATCATTGACGAACCCCCCGAGCTGGGTGGAGGAGACGCGGGGGCAAACCCCGTCGAGCTGATCCTGGCCGCGCTCGGCACCTGCCAGGAAATCGTCTATGCGGCCTACGCCGCCGTGTTGGGCATCCCGTTGGAGGCCGTCGAGGTGAGCGCCAAGGGCTACCTGGATTTGCACGGCCTGTTCGGCTTGCAAGAGGTGCCCTCCGGTTTCCAGAAAATCAGCTTCGAAACCACATTGAAGAGTCCTGCGGACCCGGAAACGATCAGCCAGCTGGTGGCGGCGGTGGAAGCGCACTGTCCCGTGCTCGATACCTTGACCCGGCCGGTCGAGGTGGCAGGCTCGGTCATACTCAATGGCGCGCCGCTGAACGCCCTGGCCAGCGACGCCGCGTGAGGAAATCCACATGAGCCAATCTCATCACAGCCACAACCCGATCAAATTCGCCTACTGGGTGCCCAATGTCAGCGGCGGCCTGCTGGTCAGTAAAATCGAGCAACGCACCAGCTGGGATATCGACTATAACCGCAAGCTCGCGCAAATCGCCGAGCGCAGCGGTTTCGACTACGCCCTCACGCAGATCCGTTTCACCGCGGGTTATGGTGCGGAGTATCAGCACGAATCGGTCTCGTTCACTCATGCCCTGTTGGCGGCCACCCAGAAACTGCGGGTGATTGCGGCCATCTTGCCGGGACCCTGGCATCCGGCCGTCGTCGCCAAGCAGATTGCGACGATCGACCACCTGACGGCCGGCCGTATCGCCGTCAATATCGTCAGCGGCTGGTTCAAAACCGAATTTACCGCGATCGGCGAGCCGTGGCTGGAGCATGACGAACGTTACCGCCGTTCGGAAGAATTCATCCGCGCGCTGAAAGGCATTTGGACGCAGGACGATTTCAGTTTTTTCGGCGATTTCTACCGTTTCCACCATTTCACCCTGAAGCCCAAACCCCTGCAACAACCGCATCCGGAGATCTTTCAGGGCGGCAGTTCCAGGGCGGCGCGCGATATGGCGGCCCGGGTTTCGGATTGGTATTTCACCAACGGCAATACGCTGGAGGGCATCAAGGCGCAGGTCGACGATATTCGCGCCAAGGCGGCCAAGGAAGGCCATGCGGTCAAGATCGGCGTCAATGCCTTCGTGATCGCCCGGGACACCGAGGCGGAAGCCCAGGCGGTGCTGAGCGAAATCATTGAAAAAGCCGACACGGAAGCGGTCAATGCATTCGGACATGAAGTCAAGCAGGCAGGCAAAGCGTCACCGGAAGGCGAGGGCAACTGGGCCAAGTCCACATTCGAGGACTTGGTGCAATATAACGACGGCTTCAAGACCAATCTGATCGGCACGCCCGAGCAAATCGCCGAGCGTATCGTCGCGTTAAAGGCGGTCGGCGTCGACTTGATTCTGACCGGATTTTTGCATTTCCAGGAAGAAGTCGACTATTTCGGGCAGCGGGTTTTGCCTTTGGTCCGCGAACTGGAAGCGCGGCAAGCCGACAAAGTGGCCGCCTGATGAGCAAGGCGAATCCTCCCAAGCAGGCGAAAGCAAAGACTCAGGCGTTGTTCGACAAGGCCGAACAACTGGCGGCGGAGTTTGCCGCCACCGCCGTGGAACGCGATAGGCGCGGCGGCACCGCTAAAAACGAGCGCGACAGCCTGCGTCAAAGCGGCCTATTAAACCTGATCATCCCGGGTGAATACGGCGGGCACGGCCTGGATTGGCACGATACCTTGCAGATCGTGCGCATTATTTCCAGGGCCGACAGTTCGCTCGGGCATCTGTTCGGTTTCCAGCATTTGCTGCTGGCGACGCTGCGGCTGTTCGGCGACCAATGGCCGCATTATTACCGCGAAACGGTTAAAAACAGCTGGTTTTGGGGCAACACCCTGAACCCTCTGGACACCCGCGCCAAGATCAGTGCCGACGGCCAGGACTGGCTAGTGCAGGGCACCAAAAGCTTTTGCTCCGGCGCCAGCGATTCCGATCATTTGATCGTATCGGCCTTGACCGAGGCGGGCGGCAAATTAGTCATCGCCGCGATTCCCAGCGATCGCGCCGGCATCCGGATTCACTCGGATTGGGACAATATGGGGCAACGCCAGACCGACAGCGGCACGGTGGATTTTGATCGGGTGCGCATCTATGACCAGGAAATCTTGAGTCAGCCCGGACCCTTGGGCAGCGTGTTTGCCACCTTGCGTCCGTTGATTGCGCAGCTGGTGCTAATCAATATTTACCTGGGGATCGGGGAAGGCGCTTTGGCGGAAGCGATCGGCTATACCCGCAGCCAGTCGCGGGCCTGGTTTTTGTCCGGCGTGGAAAGTGCGACCCGCGATCCTTATGTGCTCAAAAAGTACGGCGAGTTTTGGGTCGATCTGAACGCCGCCGCGCTGGCGACCGATTATGCCGCCAGTTTACTGGATGCTGCCTGGCGCCAGGAAAATGCGCTCACCGAGGCGGAGCGCGGCAGCGTGGCGATCGCCAGCGCGACGGCCAAAGTCCTGGCCACCCGCGCCGGGTTGGACGTGACGCAGCGCTTGTTCGAAGTCACCGGCGCACGGGCGACCAGCGCCAAAGCCGGCTTCGACCGCTATTGGCGCAATCTGCGCACCCATTCGCTGCACGACCCGGTCGATTATAAGCTGCGCGATCTTGGCGAATGGGTGTTGAATGCCAAGCCGCCCACTCCGAGCTTTTACTCCTAAGGATCAACAATGAGTTACGACACAATAGAAACGGCGCTGGAAGCCATCCGCAACGGCGGCTTCGTGGTGGTGGCCGATGATGCCAGCCGGGAAAACGAAGGCGATTTAATCATCGCGGCCGAAAAAATCACGCCCGAACACATGGCCTTTCTGGTACGGCACAGCAGCGGCGTCGTGTGCGTCTCCCTGCCGGGCGAGCGCGTCGAAGCGCTGCATCTAGAGCCGATGGTCGCGAACAATACCGATGCCCATGGCACGGCATTTACCGTGTCGGTGGACTTGAACAAAGGCACCAGCACCGGCATTTCCGCCGCGGACCGCAGCGCCACCCTCCGGGCCTTGGCGAATCCCGCCTGCACCGCCGACAATTTTGCGCGCCCAGGCCATGTGTTTCCCTTACGCGCCAGGCCGCATGGGGTGTTGGCGCGGCCGGGACACACCGAAGCGGCCGGGGATCTGGCGCGCTTGGCCGGTCTGTATCCGGCCGGTGTGTTGTGCGAAATCGTGAACGACGATGGCAGCATGACCCGCGGCGAGGCGCTGCGGGCATTCGCCAGCCGACATCAATTGCCCTTTATCCGGATCGCCGACTTGATCGCCTATCGCCGCCGTAACGAACAACTGGTCGAGCACGTCTCGGAAGCCAGGATACCCACCGCCGTTGGGGTTTTCACCGCCCATGTTTACCGTTCCGTGCTCGACGGTTCCGAGCATTTGGCCCTGGTCAAAGGCCAGGTGACGGGACAGCAGAACGTCCTGGTGCGGGTGCATTCCGAATGTTTAACCGGCGATGTGCTCGACTCGTTGCGCTGCGATTGCGGCAATCAACTCAAAATGGCGTTGGCAAAAATCGAACAGGCAGGCAGCGGGGTTTTGGTTTACCTGCGCGGGCATGAAGGCCGCGGCATCGGTTTGGCGCACAAGCTGCGCGCCTATGAATTGCAGGATCAGGGCCGGGATACCGTACAAGCCAATTTGGATTTGGGTTTGCCTATCGATTCCCGCAGCTATGATGTCGGCGCCCAGATCCTCAGAGATTTGGGGGTAACGACGATCAGGCTCATGAGCAATAACCCGGCCAAGTTCAGCGAACTGGCGGGATACCGGCTGAAAATCGTCGAGCGCGTGCCGCTGGAACCTGTTCCCAACCGCGAGAATATCGTCTATTTACGCACTAAATCCGAGAAGCTCGGGCATTTGCTGAATCTGGACAATCTGCCCTGGGAAACGCTGAGTGCGAAATGAATGCGGATGCCGGGCTCGATCATAATGAATTTGGAGACAAGAAAGTGAATGTTTTCTGGTTTTTACCGACGCATGGCGACGGCCGCTACCTGGGTTCGGCGCAAGGTGCGCGCGAAGTGAACCTGCACTATTTGCGCCAGATAGCCCAGGCGGCGGATACTTTGGGTTATGGCGGGGTTCTGATCCCTACCGGCGTCACCTGCGAGGACTCCTGGGTGGTCGCATCCTCGTTGATTGAATCGACCGAGAATTTACGGTTTTTGGTGGCGGTTCGGCCCGGCCTGACCACGCCCACGGTGGCGGCGCGCATGGCGGCTACCCTGGACCGGTTTTCCGGCGGGCGCTTGCTGGTCAATGTCGTTGCCGGCGGCGATCCGGTTGAACTGGCCGGCGACGGCTTGTTCCTGGCGCATGACGAGCGTTATGTCCTGACCGCCGAGTTTTTGACCGTCTGGCAGCGCTTATTGGCGGGCGAAACCGTCAGTTTTGCCGGCAAGCATATCCGGGTCGATAACGCGAAACTGGCCTTTCCGCCCGCGCAGACGCCGAGTCTGCCGTTATATTTGGGCGGCTCATCGCCTGCCGCCCATCAATTAGCCGCCGAGTATATCGACCACTATTTGAGCTGGGGCGAACCGGTGCCGGCGGTGGCCAAAAAAATCGCCGATCTCGAAGCTCGCGCCAGGCTGGCCGGGCGGGTCGTGCGTTACGGCCTGCGCATACACATCATCGTTCGGGAAACCGAAGCCGAAGCGTGGGCGGCGGCCAATGCGCTGATCCGCCATGTCGACGACGAGGCGATTGCTTCCGCGCAACGCGCCTACGCCCGCTCGGATTCCGAGGGGCAACGGCGGATGAACAGTCTGCACCGAGGCTCCCGGCAAAACCTCGAAATCGCCCCTAACTTATGGGCCGGTGTCGGTTTAGTCCGGGGCGGCGCAGGGACTGCGTTGGTCGGCGATCCGCAAACGGTCGCCAAGCGCTTGCAGGAATATGCCGATCTCGGCATCGAAACCTTTGTGCTCTCCGGTTACCCGCATCTGGAAGAAGCCTACCGGGTGGCCGAATTGCTGTTCCCTTTGTTGCCGGTCGCAAAAGCCCCTGAAAAAACACGCGCCAAACCGGTGTTCCATTTAAGCCCCGTGGGTGATACCGGAAAAGTCGAGTGGCAAGCCAAGGCCGGATGAGCCGAGGCCGCATCGAGACTGACGATGCCATCGTGTGTCCCCAAGCCCGTTATCAAAACCGAAAACCAGACCCTTTACAGACTCCATCAACCTCGTCAACCCTGAAGCCTATGAAACTAGAAACGATCGCCGTACACGGCGGCTACAGCCCCGACCCGACCACCAAAGCCGTGGCCGTGCCCATTTATCAGACCACGTCTTACGCCTTTGACGATACCCAGCATGGCGCCGATCTCTTCGATTTGAAAGTGGCGGGAAATATCTATACCCGCATCATGAACCCGACTTCGGACGTGCTCGAAAAGCGCGTGGCCGCCCTGGAAGGCGGGATCGCCGGGCTGGCGCTGGCCTCCGGCATGGCGGCGATTACCTACGCGATCCAGACCATCGCCGAAGCCGGCGACAACATCGTCTCCGCCGCCACCCTGTACGGCGGCACTTACAATCTCTTTGCCCACACTCTGCCGCAATACGGCATAAACGTGCGTTTTGCCGATTATCGCGATCCCGCAGCTTTCGAGACGCTGATTGACGGCAAAACCAAGGCGATTTTCTGCGAATCGGTCGGCAACCCGCTCGGTAACGTGACCGATTTTGAACGGCTGGCCGCCATTGCCCACCGCCACGGCGTGCCGCTGATTGTCGACAACACGGTGCCGTCGCCTTATCTTTGCCGTCCGATCGAGCACGGCGCCGATATTGTCGTGCACGCGCTCACCAAATATCTGGGCGGTCATGGCAACAGCATCGGCGGCGTGATCGTCGATAGCGGCAAATTCCCTTGGGCCGAACATAAAGCGCGTTTCCCTCGCCTGAACGAGCCCGACGTGTCCTATCATGGCGTCGTTTACACCGAAGCCCTGGGGCCTGCCGCTTACATCGGTCGGGCCCGTGTCGTGCCGTTACGCAATACCGGCGCGGCCCTTTCGCCCTTCAACGCGTTTTTGATCCTGCAAGGCATAGAAACCCTGGCGCTGCGCATGGACAGGATCTCTGAAAACGCCGTCAAGGTGGCGCGCTACCTGCAAAACCACGGCAAGGTGGAATGGGTCAACTACGCGGGGCTCGAAGACCATCCGGATAAAGCGCTGGTCGATAAATACATGGGCGGACGCGCGTCCGGCATTCTGACTTTTGGCTTGAATGGCGGCCGTAAGGCGGGAGAACGTTTTCAGGATGCGCTAAAACTGTTCACCCGCCTCGTGAATATCGGCGATGCCAAATCGCTGGCTTGCCACCCGGCATCGACCACGCATCGGCAACTGTCTCCTGAAGAGCTGGTCAAGGCGGGCGTCACCGAGGACATGGTGCGTTTATCGATCGGGATAGAACACAGCGACGACATTGTCGCGGATCTGGAACAGGCGCTCGAGGCGGCTTGACGCCGGAGGATTGTCCTGCGCTTGGCAGATCCCGGCTCAACAAGCCAGGATCTGTCGGTCTGGAAATCAGATCATTATTACATTTAGGCATACTAATATTGATCTTGATCATTTTATAACTTGAGACGCGCATGCTATCTTGGAGTCAGTTGTGACTTCAAGGGACCTGTTTTTACTTATGTCTTTACTTGCCTTTGCTAATCCTGCCGAGATGGCGCTCTCGATTCGAGCGTCCGCCTTGGTTTTCGAAGATCCAAAGTCCAGAGAACTGCTCGATAGAATCAAGCGGGTTGCCCCGAGCGAGTTAAATGCACTGGTCATTGGCGAAACCGGCACCGGCAAGGAACTGGTTGCCCGCCACATCCACGAGCTGAGCGCCAGACGCAACGGGCCGTTTTTGGCGGTCAATTGCTGCGCCTTGTCGGAAACCTTGATCGAAAGCGAGTTGTTCGGCCATGAGAAAGGGGCTTTTACCGGCGCGGTGACGACCAAACAAGGGTGGTTCGAGGCCGCTTCCGGCGGCACGATTTTTCTGGACGAGATTGGCGATTTGCCGCAGTCGATGCAGGTCAAGTTATTGCGGGTCTTGCAGGAACGCGAGGTGGTGCGGGTCGGATCCCATAAGGCGACGCCCATCGACGTGCGCTTGATTGCGGCAACTAACGTCAAACTGGAAGAGGCGGTCATGGCCGGCCGGTTTCGTGAGGATTTGTACTACCGGCTGAATGTGGCGGCATTGAATTTGTTGCCTTTGCGGCAGCGCACCGGGGATATTTTGCCGTTGGCCCGGCATTTCTTGAAGGTCTACGGACAGCGTCTCGGCTGCCCCGGAACCACGATTTCCCCCGCCGCCAAACAAGCCCTGTTAACGCATCCCTGGCCAGGCAACATTCGGGAATTGGAAAATGCGATTCATCACGCCTTGTTGGTGGCTCGCGATCTGACCATTACGCCGACCGATTTAAATCTCTCTCAGGCGCTCAGTTTTTCTAAAACGGTAGAGTCCGAGGCGGGAGATTTTGAGAAACTGGACAGCGTCTTGCAAACCTTATGCGAGCAGGAACACCCGGATCTGTATGCCCGTGTCGAACACGCCTTGTTACAAGCCGCGTATAAGCACACCGGTCGCAATCAATTGGCTACGGCGAGGTTGCTTGGGCTGAGCCGGCACGTGGTGCGCGCCCGGTTGATTCAAAACCATATTTTGGCATCGGGCGATGCGGAAACCGAAAAATATCAGTCCCCCTTGCCGAAGAGTGTCAGTATTCCGCCCATCGTAGTACCTGAGGTGATTCCCAAGGAAAGAGGCTACAAGGAACTTGTTTTCTCCGAAGCCTCGCAGGAGTGCTGGGGGTTTTGATTGATCCCTAATTGACGATTTAGGCCCGGATGTCCAGCGCTATCGATCCCGCGGCTTGACATCGCAAAGATGTTCGCTGCGCAGATAGCTCTCCGACTGCATTTCCATCAACCGCGACACCGTGCGTTCGAATTCGAAGACGCCGTCGCCTTCGGTGTAGAGTTCGCGGGCAGGCACCTCGGCGGTGCAGATCAATTTGACCTTGTGTTCGTAGAGCGCATCGATCAAGGTCACGAAGCGTTTGGCCTCGTTCCGGTAGGCGGCGGTCAGTTTCGGAATGTTCGCCATGATGATCGTGCTGAATTCGCCGGCGATTTTCAGATAATCGGCCGCCCCTAAAGGCTGCACGCACAGTTCTTCGAAAGAGGTATAGGCGACATCGCCATGCACCGCGGCGAGGCGCACCGTGCGGCCGAACACCGGCAATTCGACCGGCTCCATCGCGGCATGCTGGGTCAGTTCGTTGTAGCTTTGGCGGATGAAGTCGCCGGCATTTTCGTCCAACGGCGTGTAATAAGTCGTTTTCAGCGCATGCAGATGGCGGAGGCGGAAATCTTCCTTCGCGGTCAGCTCGATAATATCGGCCTCACCCTGCAATACCTTGATGAAAAACAGAAATTGTTCCCTTTGCAGGCCGCCCTGATAAAGCTCGTTCGGATGCCGGTTCGAGGTCATCACGGTCACGACGCCGAGTTCGAATAATTTGCTGAACAGGCGGCCCAGAATCATCGCGTCGGCGATGTCGGTCACGTGGAATTCGTCAAAGCATAACAGGCGCGTCGTATTCCGGATCTGGCCGGCCAGCACGAACAACGCATCGGGAATTTTTTGCTGGCGGCAGCGGTGCACGAAGGCATGCACCTCAAGCATGAAGGTGTTGAAATGCACGCGCCGTTTTTGTTCAAGCAGGCAGGATTCGTAAAACAGCTCCATCAGCATCGACTTGCCGCGGCCGACACCGCCGTAAATATACAGGCTCCTGCAGCGCGGCGGACGGGCGGCGAAAAGCCTTTGCGAGGCCGGTTTGTTCTCGTAGGCGGCGAGCAGAACGAGATCGTTCAGCAGGTTTTGCAGATGGGCTAGCGCCAGGTGTTGCGCGGCGTCATATTGAATGGCAGAGCGCTCGACCAGAGCGAAATAACGCCGTTCCAGTTCGCAGGACAAGTCGGGCAAGGGGGGAGGGAAGGCCGGTTTGACTTTCTTCAGGATTCTTTTCAGCATGACGCGAACAGGGTTGCGAAACGAAGATGGGCAACCGGATAATCAACCGATTTAGGGAACTCCTTAGTTCAATTCCATTGTAAAGGCCGCAGGCAGGGGCGGCGTTGGCCGCCCCGAAAACCGAGTATTTAAGCTTAAATACTCAGTGCGGCCTTATCCGCTTTCTCCCGGTAATTAAGGATCTGATCGAAATTCAGATAGCGATAAGTATCCGCGGCCGATTTGTCGATCTGCGCGGCATACTGTAGGTATTCCTCGACGCTCGGAATCTTGCCGAGGATCGAGCACACAGCCGCGAGTTCGGCCGAGGCCAGGAACACGTTCGCGCCGTTGCCGAGCCGGTTCGGGAAGTTGCGGGTCGAGGTCGACACCACGGTCGCATTTTCCTTGACTCGCGCCTGATTGCCCATGCACAGCGAGCAGCCGGGCATTTCCATCCGCGCGCCGGCCTTGCCGAAGGTGCCGTAATAGCCTTCCTCGGTCAACTGGCTCTGGTCCATCTTGGTCGGCGGCGCGACCCAGAGGCGGGTCGGGAGGTCCCCTTTCTGCTGTTCGAGCAGTTTCCCGGCGGCGCGGAAATGGCCGATGTTGGTCATGCACGAGCCGAGGAAGACTTCGTCGATTTTAGTGCCGGCGACCTCGGACAGCGGCTTGATGTCGTCCGGATCGTTCGGGCAGGCGAGCAGCGGCTCCTTGATCTGGTCCATGTCGATCTCGATGATCTCCGCGTATTCGGCGTCCGCATCGGGTTCCAGCAGCACCGGATTGGCGAGCCAGTCTTCCATCGCCTTGATCCGGCGTTCGATCGTGCGCTTGTCGCCGTAGCCTTCCGCGATCATCCATTTCAACAGCGTGATGTTCGAGGTCAGGTATTCGCGGATCGGCGCTTCGTTCAGGCGAATCGTGCAGCCGCCCGCCGAGCGTTCGGCCGAGGCGTCGGACAATTCGAAGGCCTGTTCGACTTTCAGGTCAGGCAGGCCTTCGATTTCGAGAATCCGCCCCGAGAATACGTTCTTCTTGCCCTTTTTCTCGACCGTCAACAGTCCCTTTTGCAGCGCCGCGTAAGGAATCGCATTGACCATGTCGCGGAGCGTGATGCCGGGCTGCATGGTGCCCTTGAAACGCACCAGGACGGACTCCGGCATATCCAGCGGCATCACGCCGGTCGCGGCCGCGAAAGCGACGAGGCCGGAGCCGGCCGGAAACGAGATGCCGATCGGGAAGCGGGTGTGCGAGTCGCCGCCGGTGCCGACCGTATCGGGAAGCAGCATCCGGTTCAGCCAGGAATGGATGATGCCGTCGCCGGGGCGGAGCGACACGCCGCCGCGGTTCATGATGAAGTCGGGCAGGGTATGCTGCATCTCGACATCGACCGGCTTCGGATAGGCGGCGGTGTGGCAGAACGACTGCATCACCAGATCCGCCGAAAAGCCGAGGCAGGCCAGGTCTTTCAGTTCGTCGCGGGTCATCGGTCCCGTGGTGTCCTGCGAGCCGACCGTGGTCATGTGCGGTTCGCAGTAAGTGTTCGGGCGGACGCCTTTGATGCCGCAGGCGAGGCCGACCATCTTCTGTGCCAGGGTATAGCCCTTGCCGCTGTCCTGAACGCTGCCGGGGCGGCGGAATACGGTCGAAAGCGATAATCCTAAGGCCTTCCGGGCCCGGTCGGTCAGGCCGCGGCCGATGATCAGCGGAATCCGGCCGCCGGCGCGGACTTCGTCGAGCAGCACGTCGGTTTTCAGTTCGAAACGGCAGACGATTTCCTCGCTGCCGTGGCGCTTGACCACGCCGTCGTAAGGATAGATGTCGATCACATCGCCCATCGACATGCCGGCCACGTCGCATTCGAACGGCAAGGCGCCGGAGTCTTCCATCGTGTTGAAGAAGATCGGCGCGATCTTGCCGCCGATGCAGACGCCGCCTTCGCGCTTGTTCGGAATATAAGGGATGTCGTTGCCCATGTACCAGAGCACCGAGTTGGTCGCCGATTTTCGGGACGAGCCGGTGCCGACCACGTCGCCGACATAGGCGACCGGGAAGCCTTTCTGCTTCAGTTCGGTGATTTGCTGTTCGGCATTCGTGATGCCTTCGCGCGGCATTTTCAGCATCGCTTTCGCATGCAGCGGAATGTCCGGGCGCGACCAGGCGTCCGGCGCGGGCGACAGGTCGTCGGTATTGGTTTCTCCGGTCACCTTGAACACGGTCACGGTCAATTTGGCCGGGACTTCCGGCTTGGCCGTGAACCATTCCGCATCGGCCCAGGACTGGATCACCTGTTTCGCATGGGCATTGCCGGCATCGCTCTTGGCCTGCACGTCGTGGAACGCATCGAAAATCAGCAGCGTGTGCGACAGCGCCTTCGCCGCGATCGGCGCCAGTTCGGCATGATCGAGCAGGTCGATCAGCGGCGCGACATTGTAGCCGCCGAGCATCGTGCCGAGCAGCCGGGTCGCCTCGCTCGGCGACAGAATCGGCGAGGTCGCCTCGCCTTTTGCGATCGCCGCGAGGAATCCGGCCTTCACGTAAGCCGCATCGTCAACGCCGGCCGGAATGCGGTTGCTTAGCAAATCCAGAACGAAAGCTTCTTTGCCCGCCGGCGGATTTTTGATCAGTTCGACCAGGGCGGCGGTTTGCTGAGCGTCGAGCGGCTTCGGCACGATGCCTTCGGCGGCGCGTTCTTCGACGTGTTTACGGTAGAGTTCTAACATGGGGGAATTCCTTCGAGTATTCCTAGATAAAATTCAATGAGGGAGATGATAGGTTAATGTTGGGGATTGAACGTCCGCAAATACCGGGTTAGATCATCCAGACAGGCATGGGAAAAGTCCCAAAGGTCTTTTTTTAGGCTGGCCTCAAGATTGCATTGCCTGCCGGCCTGTTTTCGTTCGGCATTCGTGCAGCCATCGTAACGCAGATAGACGCTGAGCCAAAATTTATCGAAATCTTTGTCGCTGATTGCTTTTCCGTTGGTAAGGAGACAGTTTTTCCAAGCGGTCAAACAATCCGCATGACCTGAGTCTTTCGACTTGATCGATTTGAGCAAGGTTTCCAGTTCGCCGCTGCCGTTTACATTCAAAACATGACAGGATATTTGAACGTCTAACAATGCACTTGGATACCAAGTGTTTGTTGCTGAAATCATCAGTTCAGAATCAAGCGACTTGATTGCTTGATTGACAAGTTGGACTCTGGCGTCGATGCCCTCTTTGTCGGCATCGATCAGGATGCCGATTTTATCGAGGTCCTTCTTATTAATATCGCGTTTGATTGTCTTTAGTTTGTTTTCGAGAGCCGTCAGAGACAAACCGCCCAGGCATTCATACTCGGAGATCGTGCAAATCGGTGTATCGACGCCGAAGTCGGCATCGGTTATTTCCTGTCGCATCCTTTCTATGAAAAGCTTGTCGTTTTCGCTTTCGACGATCAGTAAATTGTTACTCACCGCGCACCCTGCCTCCATGGGTCAGCGAATAACGCAGTTGTTCTTTATCGATGCCGGATGCATCAATCAATCCGGTTTTCAGATTATTATAGAATTCGAAATATTGGGTATCGCATGTCTCGTTTTCGAGCTGCACGTCGTTGAAGGCGCTGATGCATTCTTTCGAATGCGTAGTGATGAACAACTGGCAGCTAGCTGCGACACTGGCTTCGAAAATGATTTCCCATAGTTTTTTATAGTTAGTGTAATGGATACCGTTTTCGATTTCGTCTATCAACAAAAAGCCGTCTTTATTAACCCAGATTGCGCATAGAATGGCAATATATCTATTTACGCCTTCGCCCAATGACGATAACAATGCGAGCGAATCTTTGTTTTTTAATTTCAGTCTTAAAGTGACGCCAGACTCTGTCGGTATCGGCTTTATTTCCAAAATATTGCTATCAAATAGAGATAAAGATTTGTTTAAAAAATCTTCTCTATTTTCTAGGGTTACAGCGCCCAATGAAATTGCAATATCCCGCTCACTCGCTTTCGACGAGGGGATATAGATTTTGGGATATTTTTTAGTTCTCTTGTACGATGGATAGGAAAAGCTGTTGCTTAAGTTGTCAACCTGAATATCTCTGGTATCGCCATTGACTGTTGCGGTTAATATTTCAGTTGGAAACGGGTTATCTTCTTCGTTTGGGGATAATGATTCATCAGGAACACTAATCCAACGCGCCAAAACACACCTTTTAGCATTCGATGCAAGAATTATGTCCGAATCATTATCATAAAAACAATCTAATTCCAGAGCTTGTTGTGCGTTGGTGTCTTTTTGGCGTCTTTTGAGTACATTGCTGTAAAGTAGGTTCGCCAAATCATAAGCTTCATTGGATAAGGCCAGTAACTCCACGGCTTCTAAAAACGCCGTCTTACCAACATTATTCTTGCCGCCGATCAAATTAACTCGGCTAATGCCGGAAACCTTCAAGTCCTTGAAGCATTTAAAATTTGTGATTTCTAAATTTTGAATGGCTTGTGATGGCATTGAAGGTAGGTTCATCAAGTTGAAATTGCAGTTGCGCAAGATGCTGAGTGAAAAAAATTGCTCAGTATCTTGCGCTTATTTGAACGGCGGATTTTATTCCATCGCGTCAACGATCGCGTTGCCCATCTCGATCGTGCCGGCTTTCGAATGCGGATTCAAATCCGGCGTTACGAACTTGCCTTCATTCACGACCTTTTCGATTGCCTTGATCACCCGGTCGGCCGCTTCCTGCTCGCCCAAGTGGCTCAGCATCATCGCGCCGGCCATGATCACCGCGGTCGGGTTGGCCAGGTTTTTACCGGCGATGTCCGGCGCGCTGCCGTGTACCGCCTCGAAAAGCGCCGCATCGTTGCCGATGTTCGCGCCCGGAATCAAGCCCAGGCCGCCGACCAGGCCCGCGGTCAAATCAGACAGAATGTCGCCGAACATGTTCGTGCAGACGACCACGTCGAATTGCTGCGGATTCATCACCATATGCATGCAGGCCGCGTCGATGATTTTTTCGTCGAACTGAATGTCCGGGTAACGCGCCGCGGTTTCACGGGCCACGTCGAGGAACAGGCCTTGGGTGTATTTCAGGATATTGGCCTTATGGCAGACGGTCACCTTCTTGCGGTTGTTCTCGCGCGCATATTTGAACGCATAGTCGATGATCCGCTCGGAACCGGCGCGGGTTACGACCGCCAGACTCTCGGCGATGTCCTTTTTCGGCGTCAGATAATGTTCGAGGCCCGCGTACAGGCCTTCGGTGTTTTCGCGAACGATCACGATATCGACATTGTCATAACGGGTCTTGACGCCGGGCCAGCTCTTGGCCGGACGCACGTTCGCATACAGTTCGTATTTTTGGCGCAGCGCGACATTGATGCTGCGGAAGCCGGTGCCGACGATCGTGGTCAATGGCCCTTTGAACGCGACCCGAGTTTTGTCGAACGATGCCATCGTTTCTTCGGGCAGCGGCGTGCCGAATTTTTCGTGCGCGCCGAGGCCCGCGTGTGCTTCTTCCCACTGAATCTTTGCGCCGGACGCGTCAATCACTTTGACGGCCTCATCCATAATCGAAGGGCCGATACCGTCGCCTTTTATCAAGGTCACCAGATGCATTCAAAACTCCAAAAATAATAGAAAAAACAAGGATAATACACAGCAATGCCCGAGCCGGGCAAAAGTCTTACAAAACCGTAACCACCAGCGCAAACACGAACACGAAGATCACGAACAGGGTGAACTTGGCGCGGCCGCCGAGCCCGGCCCACCAGCGTTTGCATTCGGCCTTCAGCGCGAGTTTGACGTTGTCCGCCTGGAAGATGCGCCGGCATTGGCCGCGAAACGACCGTTCCTCTTCGTCGGCGGCTTCCTGGTCGATCAGTTCGATGATCTTCGAATAATAACTCCCGCATTTGGGGCATTTCGTCTCGGGCAGCGGGTTTTCATGACCGCAAGCAGGGCATTTTTTCATCGGCAGCACCTCAAGCTTAATGTTCAAAGCAAAAAACAGGCCTGCTTATCTTAGGCCATTCGGCGAACAAAACAGACTCCAATCGTTCCCACGCTTCGGTGTCACTGCCATTAAGTTAAGGATGGCAGGTCCCTTCTCCCCCCGGGAGAAGGCTAGGATGAGGGGATCAAAATAAAGTATTTTTCCTTATTTTATTCCCCTCACCCCGACCCTCTCCCGAAGGGAGAGGGAGATAACCGCCTTAACTTAAGGGTAGTGACGCTTCGGTGTAAGAATACCTGTTCACCGCTCCAGCGGTGCCTCATCGTTATACATACATAAATAGATATATATTGTAACTCGAAACCGGCGCTAAAAGTGCGGGGAGGTAAGTGCATCTCCTCTCATGGACGCGATGCCTTCGGACAGGAGCGCTTGCGGCAATGGGCAGCGGAACTCGGCATAGAAACATTTAGCGGCAGATCCGGCCGTGCCTTTCCGAAAGCGATGAAGGCCGCAATTCATTTTTGTTAAACCTATACCGTCAAGCCGGCCCCATGCTTTCGCAGCCATTCCTTGCGCTCACGAAAGTCCGGCATCACCTTGTCCACTTCATTCCAAAACGCATCGGTGTGGTCGCGGTGATGAAAATGACACAATTCGTGCACCACGATGTAATCGATGATTCGGGGCGGCGCCATCATGCACTTCCAGTGGAAATTGAGCTGGCCGTTTTTGCCGCAACTGGCCCAGCGGTAACCCATCTCTTTCACTTTAATGCCGGCGACGTCGACGCCGACCTTCGGCGCGAAGTAGGCTACCCGCTCACTGAAACGCTGCATGCCTTTGTCACTAAAATAAGATTCGAATGTCTGCCTGGCAGCTTCGGTGCCGCCCTGTTCGATCACGGCACGGCTCAGACAGAAACGGCCTTCTTTCAGTTGCAAGGCACAAGCCTGATCAGATACCAGCGACAGGCGATAGGCGCGGCCCAGGTATAAAAAGGTTTCGCCGTTGACCCATTCACGCGCCACGGCGCTGGCGTTCAGGTCTTTCCACTCGGCCAGATTACGATAAATCCAGAGGCGCTTGCTTTCGACCACCGCATCGACCTGTTCCGGCGTGTAATCTTCAGGCGGGCGCACGGTTACGACGCCGTTGCGTTCGATCACGATATCGGTCGTTTTACGCGGGCTGCCTGGCAGCAACTGGTATTCAATGTCTCGGACACGGCGCGTATTCATGCGTTGTTAACTCCCGCCGCGCCTTTCAGTAATTCGTCGTGGCGATTCTTGGCCAGTTTCATGATTTCGATGGCGATACGTTCGCGGTTTTCTTTCAATTCGGCAATGCCTGTCAGGGTCAGCGCGGTTTTGATTTCGCTGCGGGTTTTCTTTTGCTTGTCGCTATTGTGCCAGAAATCGATGCTGCCAATGCTGTGCTGTAAGGTCTCAACGATGGCCTCCATCAGCGCCTTCATTTTGGGTTTGGCGTCAGCGGGCACTTCACCGTTGTCAAAGGCTTCATTGGCAATGTGCTCGTAGAATGTCGTTGCTTCCTTGCTCATGCCTTCCTCGCCTTGCTTGCGGCCTTCAATGGCCACGGCGCGCAGTTTTTCCAGCTCCTCGGCCAGTTTATCCCATTGATCCTGATACTGGTCAATCAGGTTTTCGACCTTCTCCGCCAAGCTTTTATAAAACGCCGGGTCCTCATCGTGATGCACGGTGCAGTGCTTGCGAATGGCGTGTTCCATTTCGCTGGCTTTGGCTTCCGCGTTGCCTCCAGCGTGCTCATTCAACTTGGCGATAAAGTCCTCCGACAACAGCTCGATCGGCGGCACCTTGGGGTTGATGCCCAGACTGATCAAATGCTCGTTGATCAGATCGCGCACTTTCTGCCCGGCATCGCCCAGATTCAGGCTGGTGTCTTTATAACGCTCTTTGGTCACCCGCAAAATATAACCCAGGCGTTTGGCCGGCACCCGGTACGCATGGGCGGCCTTGTTCGGCAGAATGATGTCCAGACTCATCAGGAATTTTTTCAGATACACGTCAAAGTCGGCGCGGATTTTCTCATCCTTCAGAAGCTTGACGGCCTCATGCACCACGGCGGCATCTTCCTCGACACTGGCCAACTGGCCCTCGACAAACTCGCGTACCTTGGCGACCTTGTGCTCGCTGAATAACTGCAACAGGCGCTGGTAGCGCTCTTCCAGCACCGGCATTTCCGAGGTGATATTTTTCAGCCCCAGGGCAAGTTCCTGCTGTTCATCGGCAGCGGCATACAACGTCAAAGCGTCGGTGAGGTTGTCGGTCAGGCCGATATAATCCACTACATAGCCGCGCTGCTTGCCTTGCTTCACCCGGTTGGTGCGGGCAATGGCCTGCAGCAAGGTGTGCTCGCGGATTTTCTTGTCGAGATACATCACCTGCTCGATCGGCGCGTCAAAGCCGGTCAGCAGCATGTCGCACACGACCAGAAAGGCGATGCCGCTATGGGATTTGTCCGGATCGTCAAAGTCGAACGGCTTGCAGAAATTATCCACCGCATTCCAGGCTTTGGCTTGCTTGCGCGCTTCGGTGATATAGGCCGCTTCGTTGGTGCCATCGCTGGAAATTACCACCGCCGCTTTCAGAAAACGAATTTTACGGATCAGCTCAGCATCCGATTCCGGCACCGCTTCCAGTTCGGCCACGGTGTCGGTCAGCGCCTGATGAATGGCTTTCTGGTAACGCACCGCCGCCAGTTTGGAGTGGCACACCACCTGCGCCTTGAAACCATTGGGAAAGATATGTTCCAGATAATGCTGCACCATATCCTTGGCAATCGCGGCAATGCGCTGCTCGGCTTCCAGCAAATCGCCGGTGGCGCCGTATTTTTTCTTAATCGCCAACAGCTCTTCTTCACTGCGATCCTTGAACAGATTTTCAAACCGGGTTTCAAAGCCGTGCTTATCGTTCAGTGCCGCATCGGCAGTGCGGCCCTCATACAGAATCTGCAAGGTGGTGCCGTCTTCCACCGCATCCATCAACCGGTAGGTATCGATGTAATCACCGAAGCGCTTCACGGTTTTCTTTTCGCCGTGGCGCTCGGTAATCAATGGCGTGCCGGTAAAGGCGATGCGGGCGGCATTGGGGAAAGCTTCAAAGATGTTGTCGCCGAGATCCGAGCTTTGCGTCCGGTGCGCCTCGTCGATCATCAGTACGATGCGCGAGGAGTTATTGACCACTCCGAAAGTCTGGCTGGATGGGATGGCCTGATAGGTGCCCAGGGCTTCGGCGACTTTCAACGGCAAGCTTTGGTCGTGCAACTGGAACTTGTGCACCATCACCATGTTGATGTCGGAGCTGTCCGTGGCCAGTTGTTCGCGCAGCCTCTTGCGGCTTTCGATCACATGCACCCGGCCGCCGATCAGGGTGGCGGTTTCGGCGAGCTGGTCTTCCAGGTCCACCCGGTCGTTGATCAGCAGAATCTTGTAATCGTTCAGGTCGCGGGAGGCGCGCAGCATGCGGGCCACAAACACCATGGTCAGGCTTTTGCCGGACCCTTGCGTGTGCCAGACCACGCCGCTTTTTTCCTCGACGGATTGTCCGTTGCGCAGCCGCTCGATGATTTTATTGGCGGCTCGGAACTGCTGGTAGCGGCACACCACCTTGATGCGCGGGCCGCCGTCGGTATCCATGAACACGCTGGATGTGCGCAGCATGCTGAGCAGGTTGGCTTTGTTCAGCATGCCGTTGACCAGCTTCTGCTGTTGGTTCATGCCTTCGGCCACGCTGTCCGGCTGTGGCCACTGGGTTTTCCAGGGGTAGAAATGCTCTTCACCGGAAGTGATGGTGCCGTAATCGGCCTCGACGCCGCTGCTGCGGATCAGCAGCATATTGCAGTGAAACAGGCGCGGTTCGCCTTCTTTCAACCCTTGTTGCTTCGTCGCCTTGCGCTGGTTCATATAACGCTGCAACTGCTCGAAGGCTTCCGCCATCGGGTTGGCGCAGGTTGGCCCGCCTTTTTTGCACTCAACCACGATTAGCGGAATGCCGTTCACGAACAGCACGATGTCGGGAATGATGAATTGCTTCACGCAGCCCGGCGTATCGATGCGGAACTGGTTGATCGCGAGAAAGTGATTGTTGTCCGGATTGGCAAAATCGACCAGCTTGACGACCGGGTCCTGCTCGCCGGTGACCTCGCTCATATCCACCTGAGCTTTGAACAGCAGCTTCTGTATGGCCTCGTTGGCTTCCAGCAGGGTGCGGTTAGGCTGGCGCAGAACCTGGTCCTGCAAATCCTGCAGTTGTTTATCGGTCAGCCAGGGCGTACCGTTGGTGGTCGTGTTCAACGCCGCGACGGATTGTGTAAAAACTTCCGGCAGCAACCACTGGCGAAAATTCAGGCGCAGGCTTTTGCTCGGGTCGGATGGAATATCCGGCCCCTGGTCGACGATCTCCCAGCCCAAGTCTTGCAACTGGTGCAGGAAGGGCTGTTCAACTTCGGTGTATTCAGACATCAGGCTATTCGAACGGATTGAGCAGTGTTACGCCGGTAAAGGCAAAATCCCGCACGTTGCGTGTCACCAGGGTAAAACCATAGCTCAACGCGGTCGCGGCAATCTGTTTATCCAGGGCATTTTCCGGATGAGGTACACGCAACCGCCCCCAGATCTGGGCTTCCTCTTTGCCAAAATCCAGGATGTTGTCAGCATAATCATTTAACAGGAATTGCAACCAGGTCTCCAGCGCCCGGGCCTGATCCAGGTCGCCCCTGTGCCGGATCAAATCGACGCCACGGCGTAACTCGCCGACGGTGACCACGCTGATATAGGTTTGCGCATCCTGGTCGGCGAGTTGACGAACGAAACGTCTGAGCCCAGCATTTGCCCGATCTTTTTTACGCATTTCACTGACGATGTTGGTGTCCAGTAAGTACATCAGTCAAACGGGTTCGGAGCCTGTTGATCCTCTACCCGGGCAAAGTCTTCATCGGTGCCCACATCGGGAATCTGGCTTAACACCTCGAGAAAAGGCCGTTTTTTCGGGCGCGTCAGCGCCTGCTCCAAAATTCGCCGGTGTTCGGCCTCGGCGCTGATGCCGTGGCGGCTGGCCCGCATTTTCAGTGCATTCGCGATTTCATCGTCCACGTTGCGCACGATCAAATTAGCCATCGTTGCTTACCTCATCGTAATTGCTGCATTGGCAGAATGATAGCATTGATAGCATGCAAATCCAATGCCTAGTTTTTACTCGGCCGGATCATCCGCAGGGATATTGTGTCCGACTGCCGCAAAAAAGTTGTTCGACTTCGATGTATTCGCTCATGCCTCTTCATCCTCCTGAGCAAAATCATCGCCGCCTGCCAACTCTTGTTCAATTTGCTCGATACTGGGCAGACTGGTTTGTAGTTCGGCAGGCAGAGAGTCGAGCAGTTTGTATTCGGCAATGCCCATGGGTTGGCTCTTATCGCCCAAGGCATATTCGGCCACTACCTTGTTTTTGCTCTTGCACAGCAAAAGGCCAATACTTGGGTTGTCATGCTCGCTTTTGACCTTGCGGTCCACAGCGGTCAGATAAAACCCAAGCTGCCCCAAATGTTCGGGCATAAACTTGCCGGCCTTGAGTTCGATCACCACATAGCAGCGCAACTTGAGGTGGTAGAACAGCAGGTCGATGAAAAACTCGTCTCCCCCCACATCCAACAGTACCTGTCGCCCGACAAACGCAAAGCCCGCACCCAGCTCCAGCAGGAATTCGGTCACGTGCTTCACCAAGGCGTTTTCGATCTCGCGCTCCTGCGCCTCGTCGGTCAGGCCGAGAAAGTCGAAACGATAAGGGTCTTTCAGCGACTCGCGCGCCAGATCAGATTGTACTTTGGGCAAACTGGCTTCGAAGTTGGTGACTGCCGCGCCGCTACGCTCCAGCAACCGGGTTTCGATCTGCATCACCAGAATATTGCGCGACCAGTTGTGTTCAATCGCTTTGGCGGCGTACCAGCGGCGAGTTTCGGGGTTGGGCAGCTTGTCCAGCAGCGCCAAGTGGTGATACCAGGGCAATTGTGCAAGCACCCCTTGCACAAATTCCGCATCCGGCCAGGCTTCGGCGAAAGCGCGCATGTATTTGAGATTACGCGGCGAGAAGCCCTTCATCTCGGGAAAGGCCGTGCGCAAATCATGCGCCAGCCGATCAATCACCTTGGCGCCCCAACCTTGCTCGGCTTGACGCATCAGAATCTCGCTGCCGATACTCCAGTACAGCCCCACCAGCTCGCGGTTAACGGCCAGCGCAGCGCGCTGCCGGGCGGTGTGGATGCGCTGTTTCAGCTCAATCAGCCATTCAGCGTAACCGCTGGGCGGAGGATTCAGGGATGCGGGGCGTTCGTTGCTCATGCCTTTGCCGCCGTGTTGGGTTCGTTGACATTGACCTGGACTTTACCGGTGAGCAGGTCGTGCATTAGGCCGGATTTTTTGTCTAATAACTTATTTTTCGCTTTTGTTTCCAGATCGATTTTAGCGCCCAAATGCTCCAGTTTTTCGAAGATTTTACTTTGCTCTTCCAACTTGGGTTGTGGAACGATCAATTTCTTCATGTTTCCAAGATTTATCCTTGGCCGAGTAACCCCTTGTTCATACTTTCTAACTTGCGCTCTTGCTGATGATGTATTTAGGAAGTACATAAGGAATCCATTACTCATCAAACTATCCACACAACGTAAACGAAAACAGTCAGCTTTGTTAATTGCTGGAGGAAGGTCATCAGGGTAGAGACATGCTCTTCCGACAGGATAACGATCTTCGCCTAAGCCAGCGATAAGAATATCGTTGCCGATTACTTTATTCCTAAAAAGGCTATCTGCATGTTTATTACTGACGAAAGCTTTATCATCATCGTTATATTTTGTTAATTGAATGTTCTGTAAGCGAACGACTCGAACCCCAGGATCTGAAACATAGTGCTCAGTTTTTAAGTTTGAACCAAACGGCCCATCCACAAGGCTCTCGTTGACTGTATCTAAAGTTGTCCATTCCCAATCTTTAGGAATCCACCCAATCGGGGTTTCTTGATACAGCTCCGGGGCTTGTTCGCGAGGTAGGCGCAATTTGCCGTCGGCGCCGATGCCGCGGGTAAACAGGTCGTGCATCAGCCCCGCTTTGATGTGCTGGTATTTTTCAATCAGCGCTTCGGTTTTTTCGATGGTTTGGTCAATAACCATCAGCACATCAGCAATGTACTTTTGAGTCGCAGGATTCGGCGTTAAAAAAAGCACATTTGAAAAAAGCTTACGGCTAATTCTTGTTCTAGTTGTCCCCGCCGAAAGCGATTCAATCTGTCGTCTGACATTATGGGAATTAATCATATACATCAGCCAATTTACATTAGCCTTAGGAGACCTCAAAACTGCCACATCAACTACAGTTGCACAACGCTGGTTTAGATTTGGAAATAAACATGCTCTGCCCAGAGGATCTGGCATTCTGGCTATTAAAATATCCCCCGGCTTTAATTCCGTGCAACGAAGTTTGCTGAACTGGGCATTATTCATATACCTTGCAGATTTATCTAAAAAGACACCATCCCCAATATCCGCGAGCTGAATAAGACGATTAATCCCTTCCTCGTCTTGATCTTTACTTTCAACCCAATCGCCATCGCAAAAAACTGATTCGGCGTCTAAAAAATGCTTTATTGAAAACAGTTCCCAATCTTCGGGTATTTTTTCACTCATACCCCAACTCCAGCAAAAACGCCTGCAATTGCTGCGACGCCGCATCGCGTTCGGCTTCGATGGTTTTGGCGGTCACCGCGTACTTGCTCCACAGGTTTTCAATGGACCTGATGCAGGCGCGCTGGTCGGAGCGCAGATAGGCGCGGTAGATGTTCATCAACAGTTGCCGCAGGCGTTCGATAATCACCGTGCGGGCCTCGTCGGTGGAGATTTTTTCGCGGGCGCTTTGCACCAGTTCGTCGCGCTTCCCCTCGATTCCTTTTATCATAGCCCTGAGCGTTTTGACTTCGTCTTCCAGTACTTTGTGGCGATCAAGTTGTGCCTCGATCTGCTCGGCTTCGCGCTGATAGAGCTCCGCATCGCCCATGTTCGGGTCGCGCTTGCACAGCCTGGCCATGCCTTTGGCTTCTTTCAGGCGGGCTTTCAGATCTTTCACTTGATCTGAATTCATCACGCCGGTGTCGTCGCTGTCTTCAAAGTCCTCCTCATCGGCGGCGGCAAACAGGGCTTGCAGTTCGGCCAGTCGGGATTGGGCCTGTTCCAACGCTTCCAGCACTTCCGGGAACTGGCTTTGCAGAATGTCCTCGTCCGGGATCAGTTCCGGTCCCCAGCCGCTGGCGGCGATGGATTTAAAATCGGCCTTGAGGAGTTCGACATAGTTGGCAAAGGCGCCGCGCACCTGGAAAGGGGTCAGCAGGTTTTGTCCTGCCAGTGCCTGTTCGATGCTGGCCAGCAGACTGCGGCGCATCACATAGACATTGCGCGGTTTGCCTTCCTGGTTCGCGGCATCGGGCGCCAACGCTTCGACTATCGGCAAGTTGGCCTGCCACCAGTTTTCCAGCGTTTGCATGAATTCTTCGTGGCGGCTGGTCACGCTTTGGTGTGTTGCCACAAAGTCGGCGATATCACGCTTGTCGGCTAAAACCGGAGCGAAATCCAGATAGGCTTCATCGCGACTGATGAAAGTATCCTCTTTGAGTTGCGGGTAGTTTTGCCAGAAGCGCGCCAGACTTTCGACTTCGACCTTCGGCACGCCGCCATGCAGATGGGCGCGCACATCGTGCGGCTCGGGCGGCGGGGCGTTGTCCACGTAGCGGCGGATATTGCAGTTGTAGTCCTCCGCGACGATCTCCGCTTTGGGCACCTTTCGACAATAGGCTTCAATGTCCCGATTGGCGCGATAGGCGTAGATGATTTTGTCGATGTCTTCCGGGCGCAGATGGTTTTGCGCCTTGCCTTCGCGGTATTCGCGGTCGGCGTTGATAAACAGCACATGGTCGCGGTTGGCGGCGCCGTCTTTATTCATCACCAGAATGCAGGCCGGAATGCCGGTGCCGTAGAACAGGTTGCCGGGCAGACCGATAATGGCTTCCAGATAGCCGTGCTCGATAAAATGCTTGCGCGCTTCGCGCTCTTCGCCGCCCCGGAACAGCACGCCGTGCGGCATCACCGTCGCCATGCGGCCATTGTGCTTGAGCACCGACAGCATGTGCTGCACGAACATCAGGTCTGCCTTTTTGCCTTTTTCCGGCATCATCACCGGAAAACGGCCGGAGAACTTCAGGTCTTTCTTGATGTAGTTCTGGCTGAACGGCGGATTGGCGACGACGCGGTCGAAGCGTTTCAATTCGTTGGTTTCGTCCAGATGCTGCGGCTCGCGCAGGGTGTCTTCCTGACGAATATCGGCATGGGAAATGCCATGCAGCAGCATGTTCATTTTGCAGATGGACCAGGTGGTGCCCATTTTCTCCTGGCCGTAGAGCGCCAGTTCATCGGCGCTGCCGCCTTTTTCGCGCAGGTAGTCGCGCATCTGGATTAGCATGCCGCCGGAGCCCACCGTCGGGTCGTAAACGCTCATGCCTTCTTCCGGATCGCAGATTTCGACGCAGATGCGCACCACTTCGGCGGGGGTATAGAACTCGCCGGCTTTTTTACCGGCGGAATCGGCGAAGTATTTGATCAGCCATTCGTAGGCGGCGCCAAGCAGGTCGGGGAATTCAAAGTCGCTGTCCTTGAGCGGGATTTTTTCGAAGTTCTGCACGAAGTCGGCCAGAGTATCGTCATCCAGCGTACGCTGGCCGATCTTGCGGTTGAAGTTGATGCCCTTGAGCACGTCCTGCAAGGCGTCCATGTTATGGTCTTCGATCGCTTCCAGCGCCTTGTTCAGGGCGGAGCCGACGTTTTCCTTGACGTGCTTGAGCGCCGGACGGTCGATAGTCTTTTTCTGGCCGTTCTCCACCACGGCTTCCTGCCAGCCCTGATTCCAGCGGGCGCGCGGCGGCACGAAGAAATATTTGCCGGAATAGTGGTCCGAATCTTTCAGTGCTCCTTCAATATCGTCCGGTGACATGCCCTGGGCGGCAAACTGTTTGCGCAGTTCGGCCTGACGCTGATCGAACAGGTCGCTGGCCCGTTTCAGAAACAACATGCCGAAGATATATTCCTTGTATTCGCTGGCATCCATGCTGCCGCGCAGGTCGTCGCAGGCGGTCATCAACAGGTTTTCTAAACGGGAGAGGGTTAACTTCAATTTCATTCGTGTTCGGGGGGTTGGATTTTTTGAGTTATCAGTGTACAGGGTGGCTGGGGGATTTTGCACATAAAACGTTGACATTAACCGGCGAGCGAAAACGGTGCCGTTAATCACCCTGAAAAAATTACCAGGGACTCAGGTAAGTCAACATTGAAAATTTTCCAGACACCAAGATGACCGCAAGGCTCAATCAGTATCTTACCCCAGTGAATTTGGCGTTTTTCTAGTAAAGTGGTCAATGTTAAAGTGGATTGCATGCCCACGCGGCGTTAATCGGCTGTATGAGGCCCCTTAAAAACAGATGAGGTTATTTGATGCAGTGTCGAATCGGCTGTGGCGCTTGTTGTATCGCGCCATCTATTTCTTCAGCCACGCCTTTACATCCTTTCGGTAAACCCGCTGGGGTGCGTTGCCTGCATTTGGATAGTGAAAATAAATGTTCCATTTTCTTGCAGCCTAGCCGGCCTCTTGTGTGTAGAGGCTTTCAGGCGACCGAAGATGCCTGCGGCAGCACCACGGAAGAGGCGATGGCTATTTTATCTGAATGGGAGATTTTGACGAGGACCGGTAACAAGGGCTGACTACCGCGCATGGGGCACGGCCGTGCCGATTCGGTTTTTAAAATCCAGGTCAACAGGCCGCCGCAGACTATTGAGCCGGCTCCTGATTAATCATGTGGGTGGATAGTTGCTGCAAAGCATTTTGGATATTGGTTTTCAGCCGCGGGTCCATGGTTATTTCGTCCAGCGCTTTATTCATGCACAGCATCCACTGGTCGCGCTCCGCTTCGCCAATGGCGAAGGGCAAATGGCGGGCGCGCAGCATCGGGTGGCCGAATTCTTCGATGAACAAATTAGGACCGCCCAGCCAGCCGGACAGAAACTTGAATAGCTTGCTCTTGGCGGAAGCAAGACTAGGTTGGTGAATGGCGCGTAGGCCTTGCGCCTCGGGCAGGGTATCCATATAGAAGTAAAACCGGTCGACCAAACTGAGGATGGCCTGTTCGCCGCCGATGGCGGCGTAAGGCGTGAGGGTTGTCATGGCTAATTGCTCTTTAAAGTGGGTTTGCTGTTTATACTAGGGTCGCCAGGGACATAATTCAAGGCGGATTTTTTGCGTGTCCGAATTGTTAACGGCGGCATTTAGGTTAAAATGCGCGCCTATCCAAACTCCAACAGACCCCCCTTATGACCGAGTACACCGCCCCGCAAGTTGCCATTATCGGCGGAGGTCCGGCCGGGCTGATGGCCGCCGAAGCGCTGAGTCTTGCGGGCGTGCAGGTCGATGTTTACGACGCCATGCCATCGGTCGGCCGCAAGTTATTGCTGGCCGGCATCGGCGGATTGAATATCACCCACGGCGAAGCCTACGACGACACCTTCTGCGCCCGCTATGGCGATCGCCGGCCGCAGCTGCAAGCCGTTCTCGACCGGCTGCCGCCGAGCGCCTTGCGCGCGTGGGTGCACGGGCTGGGTATCGACACCTTTGTCGGCAGCTCGGGCCGAGTCTTTCCCACGCAGATGAAAGCCGCGCCGTTGCTGCGGGCTTGGCTGCATCGCCTGCGCAGTGCCGGCGTGCGCCTGCATGTGCGTCATCGCTGGCTGGGCTGGGATGCCGACGGCGCGTTGCGGCTGGCCAGTCCGGGCGGTGAGATTTCGCTCAAGCCGCAGGCGACGGTGCTGGCGCTGGGCGGCGCCAGCTGGCCGCAACTGGGGTCGGACGGCGCCTGGTTGCCGTGGCTCAAGGCTCGGGGCGTAGAGATCGCGCCATTGCAAAGCGCTAATTGCGGCTTCGAGGTGGCGTGGAGTGCGCATCTGCGCGATAAATTTGCCGGCGCACAGCTCAAATCGGTGGCGCTGACGTTTACCGACGCGCAGGGCCGCACCGAGCAGCGCCAAGGTGAAATGGTGGTTAGCGCGCATGGCGTGGAGGGCAGCCTGGTTTACGCGTTTTCGCAGCGGCTGCGCGAGCAGTTGAATGCCCACGGCAGCGCCACCTTCACGCTTGATCTGGCGCCCGGACGCGACGCCGCGCGGGTGGTGGCCGAAGTCAGTCATCCCCGCGGATCGCGGTCGCTCTCTAGCCATTTGCAAAGCCGCGTCGGCCTTACCGGCGTCAAGGTGGCCTTGCTGCACGAGGTGCTCGGTAAGGCACAATTTGCCGATGCGGCCACGCTGGCGGCGACGATCAAGGCCTTGCCGATCACCGTGCGCACCCCCCGCCCCCTCGCCGAAGCGATCAGCACCGCCGGCGGCGTGCGCTTTAACAGCCTCGATCAAAACCTGATGCTTACCGCTCTGCCCGGCGTTTTTGTCGCAGGTGAAATGCTCGACTGGGAGGCTCCCACCGGCGGGTATCTGCTCACGGCCTGTTTCGCCACCGGCTTGTGCGCGGGGCAGGGCGCGCGTGACTGGCTAAATCGCCGCCATCCGGCTTGGGTGCTTGGCAAGGGATAAACTCGCATTTGCCTAGGTGACGACTCCGAAGCAAAAAGCTGTATTCAATCAATGCGGAATTCAATTACAATCGGGCGTTTTACGTGCTCCGTTTAGCGGATAACGACTCGAATCGGCTCGCAGCCGGGCGATAGGTTATTTCAGCGGAATGCATCTATATTTTTATCTCCCTCCATGGAGAATTGCCTATGCTCAACGCCAAGGGATTTTTTCATCAGTTCGTCGCGCTGGCCGGACCTTATTGGAATTCCGAAAATAAACGCTTCATCCGCAATCGCACATTGGCCTTGACCGTGCTGACCGTGATGCAGATCGGCATGGCGGTCGTGATCAATGCCTGGAGCGCCGCGCTTTTCGATGCGCTCGAACAACATTCGATGGCGGGATTGATCCAGCAGATCGGTTTGCTGGTGATTATCTTCGGAGCCGGCATCGCCATTACCTCGACGCATATGACGGTCAAGCGGAGTCTGCAGATCGGCTGGCGCAGCTGGCTGACCGAGCGGGTCAGCGGGCTGTGGATGGACGATGGCCGGCAATACCAGGTCATCTTCATGCCGGGCGAGCACGACAATCCGGACGGGCGTATCGCCGAGGATGTCCGCATCGTGACCGAAGAGGCGGTCCAATTGCTGCATTCGTTGTTTTACAGCCTGTTGCTGCTGATCAGTTTTACCCAAATTCTTTGGCGGCTCTCCGGTACGGTGGTTTTAGGCGGCATGCAGATTCAGGGCCATCTGGTCTGGATCGCGTTGATTTATGCGGTCGGCGCGTCGATATTGGGTTGGTGGATAGGGCGCCCCCTGGTCAAGGCGACCGATGCGCGGCAAACGGTCGAAGCCAATTTCCGCTTCGGGCTGGTCAAGGCGCGCGAAAACTCGATGGCGATTGCGCTGGTCCATGGCGAAGCGAATGAAAGACAGCGCTTCGGCTCACTGTTTCAAACGATCAAAGACGCTTACGACCGGCAAACCTTGGCCTGGCGGAACATCATGATGTTTACCTCCGGCTACTCGGTCCTGTCGATGGCCTTTCCTATTCTCATCTCGGCGCCGCGCTATGTGCTGGGCTCGATTTCTCTCGGCACGCTGATGCAATCAGCGCAGGCATTCCAGCATATGGCGTCGGCATTGTCCTGGCCGGTCGATAACATGGCGGCGTTCGCCAATTGGCGCGCATCGGCCGACCGCGTGCTGGGTCTGGTCCGCGCCTTGGATAACCTCGAACAGGAAATGACCTGCCCCGATCCGCACCGGATTTGCCTGAGCAAATCGGAGGTGTCGGTGTTGAGCATTCATGATCTGTGCTTGACGAAGCGGGATGGCGAGGTGATCGCCTCCGGCATCAATATCGAAGTGAAGCCGGCCGAACGGGTATGGGTCAACGGCAACGCCGCGACCGGCGCCAAACTCTTCAAGGCGATCGTGGGGCTTTGGCCTTGGGGCAACGGGCGAATCGAACTGCCCGACGACGAGCCCTTGTTTTTGATGCCGCCGCGGCCTTATTTGCCGAGCGGAACGCTCTGGAGTGCGATTTGTTATCCTCAGGGCATCGAACGGTTCGGCACGATCGAGATCAAGGAAGTTCTGAACAAAGTCGGTCTAGAGGAATTGCAAGAGCAACTCGACGAGACCGAAAATTGGGATACCGCGCTGACCCGCGAGCAGCAGCAACGACTCGGTGCCGTGCGTTTGCTGTTGAATCGCCCGAAATGGATATTGCTGCAAGAAGCGTTCGATTCGCTCGATCCTAAAGGCGAGGTGGCTATGTTGACTTTGCTCCACAATGAACTTCCCGAAGCCGCGATGTTGACCATCACCAATCAGCCGACCGCCAACGCGTTTCATCAGCGCCGGATTGTCCTTCCATAATAGACCGCAGGGAGAACGTCGATGACCTCTTTGAACGAACGTAACGAAGGCAAAAAACTGCGCGGGGTGAACCTCGGCGGCTGGCTGGTGCTCGAAAAATGGATCACGCCGAGCCTGTTCGAAGGGCTCGCTGCGACCGACGAGACCTCCTATTGCACCGAACTCGGCGAACGCGCGGATGCCTTGCTGAAGCAGCATTGGAATACCTTTATCACCGAAGACGATTTCGCCTGGCTGGCAAAAGCCGGCATCAATGCGGTCAGGATTCCGGTCGGGCATTGGTTGTTCGGGCCGGGCTATCCTTACCACCGCGCCTATGGCGCATCGACGCAGCCTTTTGTCGTCGGCGGCCTCGACATTCTCGACCGCGCTTTCGACTGGGCGGAAACCTACGGCTTACAGGTCGTGCTCGATCTGCATGCGGCGCCCGGCTGCCAGAACGGTTTCGACAACGGCGGCATCCTGAATGTCTGCGAATGGCACACGAAACCGGAATATGTCGAGTATTCGCTGGATGTGCTCGAAAGACTGGCCGAACGTTACCACGAACACCGCGTTTTACATGCGATCGAGGTGCTGAACGAGCCGCGCTGGGACATTCCGACCGACTTTCTGAAACGCTACAATCAGGCCGGCTACGCACGCATCCGCAAGCATTGCAGGCCCGAAGATGTCGCGGTGGTCTTTCATGACGGCTTCCGCACGTTCCGCGAATACACCGGGTTTATGAACGAACCCGATTTTCGCAATGTCGTCCTCGATATCCACCGCTACCAATGCTTCGACCGTAACGACATCGACATGGACATTTACGGCCACATCCAAAAGTCCGCGATGCATTGGAAACAGGAGGCCGACGAGATCATTCAGGAGCTGCGGCAGCCCATCTATGTCGGCGAATGGAGCCTCGGGCTCAATCTAAAGATGGTTTCGCTGTGGGCGGAAGGTCCTTTCAACTACGCCCTCGAAAAGATGGACCGCTTCCAGATGGATGTCGGTTACCGCGCCTACGCCGACGCGCAACTGATCACCTTCGAAAAATACCTCGGCTGGTTTTTCTGGAACTATAAAACCGAAACCGCGCCGGAGTGGTGTTTTCGCGACTGCGTTGAAAGAGGGTGGCTGCCTGCCCGATTCGATTGATGTCTATCAGGCGCTTGCCTTCGAAAATCTGCCCTTATCGCGCTGGCGCCAATAAGCCGTCGCCAATTGCTGGGCGGCTTCCTGGCTATCGGCCTTGCCGAGCAGCTTCAGGGCGACCGCGGCCGTGCCGATCACCGAGGCTTCGGCGAATTCCTCAATCGTTTCGCCGCGCCAGATTCTAGCCAATTGGCCGGGGTCCAGTGCTTCCGGTTTGACATGGCGCTTCGCAAACAAGGCCGGCCAGTCTTCGTCGGACAGTTCGCCGTGATGCACGCTTTGCACCCGGCAATCCATGTCCGGGTTGCGTTCGGTTTCGCCGCCTTCGCCTTTCAGCACCGCCGCATGCGGCTGCTTTAACAGCTGCGCGGCGAGTTGATGCACCGGCCGGTAGCCGGGGTGGAAGATGCCCTGGATGCTGTAGTCGGCGTTGAACGGATTCAGCAGGCGCACCAGCGTGTGCACCGGCGAGCGCAGGCCCAGGATAGGGCGCAAGCCGATGATCTCGTGCAGTTTCGGGCAAAATTGCTCCAGCGACAGATAGCTGAACGAGCGCTCCTGCAATTGCTGCTTTGCCTCGGCAATCGAGGTCGCCGCCGTGAGGCCCAGGAAAGCGAGCATGTCTTCGGTGTAAAGCCGTGAGGCGGCAGGTCCCTTCGCGCCGTGCATGAGCACTTTGATGCCGTTTTCGGCGAGCAGCAGCGCCGACAGCAAATACCAGGGCAGATGCCTGCGTTTGCCGGCGTAGGTCGACCAGTCCAGGTCGGCCAGATTTTGTCTATCGCCAGCGGCAAACGATTCGCGCGCGGCCTGGACGAAACCGGCCAGTTCCTCGGGCGTTTCTTCCTTCACCCGCATCAGCATCAAAAACGCGCCCAATTGGATCGGCTGCACTGCGTCCGCCAGGATCATCCGCATCGCCTGATAGGCTTCTTCCTGGGTCAACGGACGCGAGCCGTGCTTGCCCTTGCCGAGAATCCGGATGAATTCTGCAAACGGATGTTCGGGCTGCGAGGTTTGTAAATGGTGAGTGAAATTCATGGTCTTATCATCAGATAATGATCGAGCAGCAGCGCCGCGAACAGCACCGTAAGATAAACGATCGAATAGGCGAAGGTCTGCATCGCGGTCTTGTTGTCCTTGCGCCGCATCATCAGGAGCGCGAAATAGATGAACACCAGCCCCAGCAGCACCGCCGCGGCGAGATAAATCAAGCCGGTCATGCCGGTCAGATAGGGCAATACGGTCACGATCAGCAGCAGCAGCGTATAGAGCAGGATTTGCAGACGCGTGAATTCGGCGCCGTGCGTAACCGGCAGCATCGGGATGTTCACTTTCGCGTATTCCTCGCGCCGGGCGATCGCAAGCGCCCAGAAATGCGGCGGCGTCCAGACGAAGATGATCAGCATCAGCAGCAGCGCATAGGGATGCACTTCGTTGGTCATCGCGGCCCAGCCGAGCAGCGGCGGAGTCGCGCCGAAGGCGCCGCCGATCACGATGTTTTGCGGGGTCATCCGTTTCAGGTAGACGGTATAGATGAACGCGTAGCCGAACAGCGACAGAAAGGTCAGCACGGCGGTCAACACGTTGACCTTCACGACCAACAACACCATCGACAGGGCGCCGAGGATCGCGGCGAACGCGATTACCTGCGCGGCGGTCAACTCGCCTTTCGGCAACGGCCGGTTTTCGGTGCGGCGCATTTCCGCGTCGGCCTTGCGGTCGATAAACTGATTGATCGCGGCGGCCGAGGAGGAGGCCAGCGCAATGCCGGTAATGCTGTAAGCCAGCGTGTCGAGCGGCGGCATGCCGGGCACCGCCAGCAGCATGCCGACGATCGCGGTGAACAGCATTTCGAGGACCACATTCGGCTTACATAGGGTCAGATATTTTTTCCAGGCCAGGGCCGGAGAGAGGCTCGTCATCGTAAATCACACCAATGTACACAATTCTTATAGAATACAGTGAACGCTAGCCGATTGAAATAGTCGGAGGCGCTAACGTTGATCAACAAGAGGGAGTCATGAAGAAGCGATTATTTTGCGCCATATTATTCGGCCTTCCGGTTTATGCCGCCGCGACGGAACCGAAAGTTTCGGAACATCAACTGAAAAACGGCCTGAAAGTCCTGGTCCAGGAGGATCACCGCTCGCCGGTCGTGGTCTCGCAGGTCTGGTACAAGGTCGGTTCGAGCTATGAGCCGGGCGGCATCACCGGCATCTCGCACATGCTCGAACACATGATGTTCAAAGGCACCGACAAGCACAAGCCGGGCGAGTTTTCCAGGATCATCGCCGAAAACGGCGGCGATGAAAACGCGTTCACCGGCACCGATTACACCGCTTATTTTCAGACGATGAATGCGTCGAGGCTGGCGGTCAGTTTCGAGCTCGAAGCGGACCGGATGCGGCATCTGCATCTGTTGCCCGACGAATTGAAAAAAGAACTGGAAGTCGTGACCGAGGAACGCCGGATGCGCACCGAAGACAATCCGCAGGCGAAAGTCGGCGAATACTTCTCGGCGACGGCTTATACGAACAGCCCCTATCAGCATCCGGTGATCGGCTGGCCGGCTGATATTGCGAGTTATCAGGTCGAAGATTTAGAGGCCTGGTACCAGCGCTGGTATGCGCCGAACAATGCAACGCTGGTCGTGGTCGGTGACGTGAAGGCGGATGAGGTTTTCGCGCTGGCCGAGAAATATTTCGCCGAACTGAAACCGAGCGAGATCAAGCCGATCAAGCCGCAAACCGAGATGCCGCAGGTCGGCGTGCGCCGTATCACCGTGAAGGCGCCGGCCAAACTGCCGTATCTGACGATGGGTTACAAGGTGCCGTCGCTGGTGACCGCGGAGCAGGCACCGGAAGCCTATGCGCTGGAAGTGCTGGCCGGGGTACTCGACGGCGGCAACAGCGCGCGGCTGTCTTCGCGCCTGGTGCGCGGCAAGCAGATCGCGGTCGGCGCGGGCGCGGGTTATAGCCTGACCTCGAAGCTGTCTTCCTTGTTCGAACTCGAAGGCACGCCGGCGGACGGCAAAAAAGTCGCGGACCTCGAAGCGGCATTCAAAAAAGAGATCGATGATCTGCAAAAAAACCTGATCAGCAAGGAAGAACTGCAACGGATCAAGGCGCAGGTGCTGGCGAATCAGGTCTATCAGCGCGATTCGAATTTCTACCAGGCGATGCAGCTCGGCATGTTCGAAACGGTCGGGCTCGGCTGGCCAAAGGTCGATGAATACGTGAAGAAGATCAATCTGGTGACCGCCGAACAGGTACGCGACGTCGCGAAAAAATATCTGATCGAGGATCATCTGACCGTGGCCGTTCTCGATCCGCAACCGATTAACGAAAAAGCCGTCAACAAGGGAGACAAGTAATGCGTAGAAGTGTGTTGGGATTATTTTTGCTCGCGCTCAGTCAGACCGTCTGGGCGTCGGTCAACATCGAACATTGGCAAACCGCGCAAGGTTCCCGGGTCTTTTTCGTGCATGCGGGCAGTTTGCCGATCGCGGATATCGTGGTCGCTTTCGATGCGGGCAGCGCGCGCGACGGCAAACAGGCGGGTCTTGCGGCGCTGACGGCGGGTTTGCTGGAAGAAGGTGCGGCGAAATGGAATGCGGATCAGATCGCCGAACGTTTCGAAAGCGTCGGCGCGAATTTCGGCGCGAGCATTTCGAGCGACATGACCAGCGTCACGCTGCGCACGCTGACCGAAAAACCGCTGTTCGACAAGGCGCTTGACACGATGCATGCGATCCTGACTCAGCCCGCATTCAGGGAAGCCGATTTTCAGCGCGAGAAAAAACGGACGCTGGCCGGCCTGAAACAGCGCGAGGAATCGCCCGGCGATCTGGCCGACATCGCCTTCTCGAAGGCGCTTTACGGCGATCACCCTTACGGGCATCCCGACAGCGGTCTGATCGAAACGGTCAGCCCTTTGAAAGCGAGCGACCTCCGCGCCTTTTACCGCCAGTATTACGTGGCCGCGAATGCGGTCGTCGTGATCGTCGGCGACTTGAGCAAGGAGCAGGCCGAGCAGACGGTCACGACCTTGTTGAAGGATTTGCCGACAGGGCAAAAGCCCGCGCCGCTGGCTGATGTCGTGATGCCGGCCAAGGCCAGCACTCAGAATATCAAGTTTCCTTCCGCGCAGACGCATGTATTGGTCGGTATGCCCGGCATCGAGCGCAAGGATCCGGATTTTTTCAGCCTCTATGTCGGCAATCACATCCTCGGCGGCAGCGGACTGGTGTCGAAACTGTTCGATGAAATCCGCGAGAAACGCGGCCTGGCCTACAGCGCTTCCAGCGCGTTCAGTCCGATGCGCAAAAAAGGGCCTTTCGTGCTCGGCTTGCAAACGCGCAACGACCAGACCGGCGAGGCGTTGAAGGTGCTGAATCAGACCTTGTCCGACTTTATCGCCAAAGGCCCGACCGACGCGGAGTTGACCGCGGCGAAGAAAAACATCACCGGCGGTTTTCCGATGCGTTTCGATACGAACAAGAAACTTGCCAATTATGTCGCGATGATCGGTTTTTATGACATGCCGCTCGATTATCTGGACACCTTCACGCAGAAGGTTGAGGAAGTGACCGTGGCTTCGATCAGCGATGCGTTCAAGCGCCATATCAAGATCGATCTCTTGCAGACCGTGACGGTCGGCAACGACGAGAAAACGAACGGTGGCAAATAAAGTCCGGATCATCGGCGGCGAATGGCGCAGCCGCCTCTTGCATTTCGACGATGCGCCGGGGCTTCGGCCGACGCCCGCGCGCGTCCGCGAAACCCTGTTTAATTGGCTGCAATACGATGTGGCCGGCTGCCGCTGCCTGGATTTATACGCGGGCAGCGGCGCGTTGGGTTTCGAGGCCGCCTCGCGCGGCGCGAAGGAAGTCGTGCAGGTCGAAAGCGATGCGAAGGCCTGTAAAAATCTGCGCGCAAATGCGGCCGTGTTGGGCGGCGGTAAAAACCGCATCATCGAGAGCGAGGTGGAACGGTTTTTAGCCGGGCGCCCGGAGCCCTTCGATCTGATATTCCTGGACCCGCCCTTCGCGAAAAATCTGGCGCTAAAAACCTGCCTGTTGCTGGAGCGGCACGGCTGGCTGGCCGGCCATGCGCTTATCTATGTCGAAACCGAGGTTGGTCTCGAATTGGAGGGTCTGCCGGACAACTGGCAACTGTTGAAGCATAAAACGGCGGGCGAGGTGGCTTACCGCTTGTTCGCCAGAACATCAATATTAGACTAGACAAAATCCTCTTCCCGCAGGAGAGGGCGGCAATGCCATTAAGTTAAGCTTCGCTCCTTCTCCCTCCGGGAGAAGGCTGGGATGACGACTGCAAGGATGCAGGAGTTAGAGCAATGCAGGAGCTATTGCCGAGGGGATCAAAATAAAGTATTTTTCCTTATTTTGATCCTCCTCACCCCGCAAAATAAAAATCATCCGTGGGAGCGACGCCTACGTCGCGACTTGAGGCTTTAATCGCGACGTAGGCGTCGCTCCCACCACTCACCTATCGATTTTCACGGTAACGGCATTTGGAGGGCAGGGTGAGGGTGATCAAGTGGCATCCTTTCCTTGCAGCCCCCAATTCCTTTATGCGGCGTCTTGGGTTAAAATCGCCGCTTTTTAAAATCCCAGTAATCCATGAAAATCACCGCGATTTACCCCGGCACCTTCGACCCGATCACCAGCGGGCATCTGGATTTGATTGCCAGGGCATCCCGCCTGTATGACAAGGTCATCGTCGCGGTCGCGCTGAACAAAGGCAAGACGCCGTTGTTTTCGATGGTCGAGCGCGTCGAGCTGGCCGCGGCGGTCACGACCGAATTTCCGAATGTCGAGGTCAGCGGCTTCGATACTCTGCTGGTCGAATTCGCCCGGAAGCAGGGCGCCCATGTGATAGTGCGGGGCTTGCGCGCGGTATCGGACTTTGAATACGAATTTCAACTGGCCGGCATGAATCGCCGTTTGGCGCCCGAGCTCGAAACGGTGTTTTTAACTCCGGCCGAGCAGTATGAATTTATTTCATCGAGCATGATCAGAGAGATAGCACAACTGAAAGGGGACGTATCGAGCTTCGTTCCCGACCTCGTGCATCAACGTTTAATCGAAAAATTTAGTTAGGAGAGTAGTACCGACATGGCCCTTAAAATCGACGACGAATGCATCAATTGCGATGTCTGCGAGCCGGAATGCCCGAACGGCGCCATTTCCCAAGGCGAGGAGTTTTATGTGATCGACCCCGCTCTGTGCACCGAGTGCGTCGGCCATTATGACGAGCCGCAATGCATGGCGGTGTGCCCGGTCGACTGTATCGACAGGGATCCCGAGTATCCCGAGGACAAGGAATCGTTGTATCAGAAATATCTGAAATTAACGACGGCTTGAGAAGCAAGTAGCTCCGATTAGCGTAGCGAAATCGGAGGAATATTGCCATTTTTACATGCGTGCGATTACGCTACGTTAATCGCACGGTCCTGAACGTTCACTCCCCACTTGGGGGTTTTGCCTCCGGCGCCCACAAATCATCCAATTGCAAAACCACTTCGGCGAACGGCGCTGCCCGCACCGCGTCGTCATCTTTCCATGTGCCTTCGAGCAGCCAATGGCCGTTGGACAAACTGTAAACTTCCAGCGTGCGGATATCGGGATCGAGCAGCCAGAGCCAGTTGATCTCATGCGCGGCATAAAGGGGCATTTTGACCGCACGGTCGATGCGTGCGGTACCGGGTGACAGCACTTCACAGACCCAGTCGGGGGCGAGGCTGAAATAGGCCGCGTCGGGCAGCGTCGGCATGCGTTCCCGCCGCCAGCCGGCGAGGTCGGGAACCAGAATATGCGGTCCCAAATGCAGTTCCGGCTCGTCCATGATCCACCAGCCGCCGGGACCGCCGCGTCCGTATTGAAACGGATCTCCGAATTTCATGCCCAGGCCGGAACCCGCCAAAGCATGCTTGGGCGCCGGCCGGGGTTGGGTGATCAGTTGGCCGTGGATAATTTCACCGATCAGATGGTCGGGCAAATCGAAGAGGTCTTCGTAGGTCGCGAAGCGTTGTGCGGGCTGGTTCATGGTCTGCCTCGAATGACGATGCGGTATCGATGAATTTATCTTAACGCGTTCGTTCCGTTTAAGATAGCCATGTAGAATGCATCGCGTACCTTTTTTGGGGATTACCGATGATCGTAATGATTCAACCAGCCAAGAGTTGTCGAAGTTGCCCCGCTTGGCTTGTATTCGGCCCCGGTCCAGCCATCATAGCCTGATTGGTCGATCGCCGAAAATAGCGCAGCCCAATCGGCATGGCCGGTGCCGGGCTGTCCGCGTCCCGGACAGTCGGCAAACTGGATATGGCCGATACGCTTTGCATGCTCTGCGATAAACGCGGCGGGATTTTCGCCCATCCTGAGCATGTGGTAGATGTCGTATTGCAGGAATATATCCCTTCGTTTCAGTTCGTCCAGAACCGCCAGCATCTTCGCGCCGGTATCGATGATGAAGCCCGGCATATCGAGGCTGTTGATCGCCTCGAACACGGTCTTGACGCCCAAAGGCGAGAAGGCGTCGGCGGCCAGGCAAAGATTCTGTTTGAAGGTGCTCAGATAGTCGGCGTAGCGCGCCGGATCGAGACAGCGGCCGGGCAATACATTGATGGCGGCCGGCCGCAACTCCTTCGCATAGTCGACAGCCAGCGCCAATGCTTCCCGGAACTGATCCTGTTTTTCCGGCACGCAGGCTAGCCCTTCGCCGCCCTGCAACAAATCATCGGCCGGCACGTTGAACAGGACCAGTTGCAGACCCTGTTCGGCCAGCTTGCGCTTAATCGTCTCCGCGCCGAGTTCGTAAGGAAACTGAATCTCGATGGCGTTAAAACCGTGTTCGCGCGCGGCCGCGAAACGGTCGATCAGCTCGACCTCGGTAAACAGCATGCTGAGGTTCGCAGTAAAACGCGGCATCAGTCTTTCCCGTAAAGTTTGATCAATGTGGCCGGGTCCTGCTCCAGATAACCTCGGCTGCCGTGCAGCTGCATCAATTGCGCGGCGAGGCCCGACATCGGCAGCGCATTGCCCGATTGTCTGGCCAGTTCGGTCGCCATCTGCAAATCCTTCAACAAGGTCTTCACGCGCCATTTGACCGGCTCGAAAAGTTCGAGCGCCATTTCGGGGCCGGCGATCTGCAAAGGCTTCGAGTCGGCAAAGCCGCCGGCCAGCGCTGCCGGGATTTTTTCCGCATCGACGCCGGCGGCTTTGGCCAGCGCGATCATTTCGGCGATCACCAGCATGTTGCAGCTGACGATCATCTGATTGCAGATTTTGGTGGTCTGGCCGCTGCCGACCGGGCCCATGTGGGTCAGTTGTTTGTATAACGGTTGCAGCACCCGGCGGGCGATGTCGATATGATCGGGGAGTCCTCCCGCCATGATCGCGAGAGTGCCCTGTTCGGCGCCGCCGACGCCGCCGGATACCGGCGCATCGACCCAGCCCATGCCGCAGTTTTCGTGCAGCGCGGCCGCAAAGGTGCGGGTCTGGTTCGGATCGATGCTGGACAGGTCGATCAGCAGTTTGTCCGGCGCGCCGTGATCGATGATGCCCTGCTGCAGCGCCCATTCGACCGCCTGGGTGTCGGCCAGACAGGTGATCACCACATCGGAGGCGCGCACCAGTTCGGCGATGCTCGCGCAGGCCTCTGCGCCAGCTGCGACGACAGCTTGCAGTTTTTCCGGGCTGCGGTTCCAGACGTGGACCCGAAAGCCGTGCTGCAAAAGCCTCAGCGTCAGCGGCTTGCCCATCAGACCGATACCGATGAAGCCGAGGGTGGGATTAAATTCTGACATGATCGTATTCAGGAGGGTTGGGGGTGAAAGCGGTGAAGGCCGGGCTCAAGGCAGCAAAGCCGCTTCGAGTTTAAACAGTTTCCCTGGTTAACTCTTCCAGCAGCGTTTGCTGCTGGGCGGTGAATTCAAACGCGCATTGCTGAAGCTGAAACCAGTAGCGGCTGATCATCCCATAATTGTTGCTGACCAGACACTCTTCGAGGCTGTGCGCCTGTTTCCGGATGTTTTCGAGCCCGCAAAAACTCAGCGAGCCGTGCAGTTTATGGATGATTTGGCGGGCGAGATCGTATTGTTGACGATTCAGCGCATTCTGTATGCCGTCCAATTGCATCGGCAATTCTGCAAATAACTGCGAGAAAATCGTTAGCGCCAATTGCCGGTCATTGCGGGTCTTGGTCAGAATCATCTGGAGGTAATCCGGGGCGTCGTCGTGCATGTCTCTTATTTTTTGCTAAGCGGTGGGCAACGCCCTACATGGAAACCTATTTTATGGGTATTATGTCCGGTTTCAAAGCTTACCGTATCGAATCGCCAATGCATCCCGTCGAATCCGCCCTGGCTGTCCCGGCCGAATTACAAGAAATTCATGCCGCTAATCTGCAAAAAATGACCGAAAGGCTGGCCGAGCTGAACCTTGCGCTGCCGAGTTCGCCCGCGCTTGCGGAATCATTGCCGAGTGTCTGGTGCGGCAGCGCGTTTGTGGCCGAACAATGCGGCAAAAGCCCGGACCTGCTGATCGATCTGATCGACTCCGGCGATTTGACTCGCGTTTATCCGACGAATTTTTACCCGGACCAGCTGAATGCGCTGGCCGTCGATTCCGAAAACGCCCTGATGTCAGAGCTTAGGAAATTCCGCCGCCGCGAAATGGTCCGCATCGCCTGGCGCGATCTAGCCGGCTGGGCAGACCTTCAGGAAACGCTGATGGATTTGTCGCAGCTTGCGGATGCCTGCATCCGCCATGCGCTCGATTTTCTCTACCGGCAGGCGACCGAAAAACGCGGGACGCCGGTATTCAGGGACGGACGCCCGATGCAAATCATCGTGCTCGGCATGGGCAAGCTCGGCGCCTATGAACTGAATTATTCGTCCGACATCGATCTGATCTTCGCGTTTCCGGAGGAAGGCGCGCTGCAGGACCGCAAAGAAACCAGCTACAGCGAATTTTTCACCCGCCTCTGCCAGAGTCTGGTCCGGGTGCTCGACGACATTACCGCCGACGGTTTCGTGTTCCGCACCGATATCCGGCTGCGGCCCTATGGCGACAGCGGTGCGGTGATCATGACCTTCGACGGCATGGAAAACTATTATCTGACCCAGGCCAGGGAATGGGAGCGCTATGCGATGATCAAGGCGCGCCAGGTCGCCGGCGACTTCGAAGCCGGCAAGCAACTGATGGCGATGCTGCAAGCCTTCGTGTACCGGCGCTATCTCGATTACGGCGCCTTCGAGGAACTGCGTTCGCTGAAACGGCAGATTACCCAGGAATTGAAGCGCAAGGACCGGATGGAAAACGTCAAGCTCGGCCCCGGCGGCATCCGCGAGATCGAGTTTATCGGCCAGGCCTTTCAGCTGATTCGCGGCGGCAAGGAAAAGTCGCTGCAAGTGCGGGGGATCATGGACGTGTTGAAACGCCTCGGCGAATTGAATCTCTTGACCGCCGAGGACGCCGAGCAGTTGCAGCAGTCCTATCGCTTCCTGCGCATCGTCGAAAATCACATCCAGCAATATCAGGACAAACAGACGCATGATCTGCCTGTCTCCTCCGAGGCGCGATCGGCGTTGGCTTTTTCGCTCGGCTTTGCCTGCTGGGATGACTTCAAGCGGGAACTGGACCGGGTCAGAAGCGCCGTGCACGAGGTGTTCGGCCAAGTCTTCTCATTGGGCAAACAGGAGAGCCCGCAGGAAGCCGGCCGGCTGGCCTGGAACGGCGACAACGATGACGCCGAACGGCTGAAAGCCTACGGTTTTGCCGATGTCGAGGCGACGCTCGAAAACCTCGAGGCTTTTAAGGATTCGGCGCCGGTGCGGCGGCTGACCGCGAAGGGCGCGGCCGTGCTGGACCGTCTGATGCCGCAGGTGATCGAGGCGATGCGGGAATTTGAGCGGCCCGACGAGGTGTTCAAGCGTGTATTGGATATTTTCACCGCGGTCGCCGGCAGGACGGTCTACCTGACCTTGCTGTCCGAAAATCCACAGGCCTTATCGCTGTTGCTGCGGCTGGCCGCGGCCAGTCCCTGGATCTGCCGCTATCTGGCGCAATACCCGGTGGTGTTCGATGAACTGATCGATGCCCGCTCGCTGTTCGCGCCGCTGAACAAAAAGGACCTGGCCGCGCAACTGGACTGGCTGTTGCATTCGACCGATGCCGAGGACCTGGAGCAGGTGATGATTCTGCTGCGCCAGTTCAAACAACAGCAGGTGCTGAAGGTCGTGGCGGCCGACCTGATGGGCGCGATCCCTTTGATGGTGGTCAGCGATTACCTGACCTATATCGCCGAAAGCATCGTCGAAAAAGTCGTCGAACGCGCCTGGCTGGCGCTCGTGCAAAAGCACGGCACTCCGCCCGGCTGCGACAGCATGCAGAGCGGTTTTGCGGTGATCGGTCTCGGCAAGTTCGGCGGCATTGAACTTGGCTACGGCTCCGATCTCGATCTGGTGTTCATTTACGACTGTGCTGACGACAATGCGTTAACCTCTGGCGACAAGCCGATTTCAACGGCCCAGTTTTACGGCCGGCTCGGCCTGCGCGTCCGGCACATCCTCGACACCAAGATGCTGTCCGGCGTGTTGTATGAAGTCGACATGCGCCTGCGCCCGAACGGCGACTCCGGCCTCCTGGTCTGTCATATCAACGGCTATGAGGACTATCAGAAAAATCAGGCCTGGACCTGGGAGCACCAGGCGTTGGTCCGGGGACGCTTCATCGCCGGCGACCCGAAATTGAAAGCCAAATACGAAGCCGTCCGTCATATGATCCTGAGCCTCCCGAGAGACGCCGAGGCGTTGAAAAAAGAAGTCAGAGACATGCGCGAAAAGATGCGCGCCTCGCTGGTCGAGAAGGAAAGCGGCAAGTTCGACCTGAAGCAAAGCAAGGGCGGCATCGCCGACATCGAGTTCATCGTGCAGTACGGCGTGCTGAGTCAGGCGGAAAAATTTCCGGCGCTGACGACTTATACCGACAATGTCAGACAGTTGGACGGGTTGGCCGAAGCGGGTTTTCTTTCCAAGGAAAATGCGAAAAACCTGAAAGCCGCTTATTGCGCCTATCGCGATTATGGTCATAAGCAAGTGCTTCAGGACGACCGTGCGGTGATAGAACCCTCCGAAGTGGCGGCGCTGAGTGCGCAGGTTGAGGCGTTGTGGGCAGGTATCATGGAAGCTTAGTAGGCATGATGGCAAGGGTGTTCAACAATCAAATGTGCGTCATTTGACGTACTTTGCCAAGAAAGAATGGTGAGATTCGTTGTTTGGCTCCTTAAGTCAGTGGCACGCTGAAGCTAGAAAATACAGGGTGCCATGCAATACGACGGTTCTGGATTTTGTCGGTAGATTCTCTTCGCGTTCATAATAAAGTCCTTGGCCGTAAAAACAGCAGCAGGGAGTCTGACGGTAAATTAAACTATGTTATTTAACGCGCCCCCTATGTGTCATATAGCACATATGTATCCGTTTTGACTTGGTGGGTTGTGCGCTCAGCCGCTTTCCATGTAGAGCCATTTTTGGGGGAATGGGTAAGTGAAACTGCTGCAAGAGTCATGCAAGCTATTGTTGTTATTTTATAAATTAAGCTGCCGAGGAAGGGCGAGGCGGCATTTTTCTACGAATTGGCGTCCGTAAACCAAATGATAATCATTTTGGCGCAAAATTTGCTTAATTCAATCCGAAGCATAACAAAGTGCGGGGGCTTATTCAGATGGCGTGCCGAATTTGGGCGCTTGTGTAAGACAGAGCGATTTGCAGCCGCTTACGCTTCGACGGATTTTGCTATGGTAGCGAGTTTAATAAATAAAAATTGGATTAAGGAGGTTGAATGAAAAAAATCACACACAGAAGCTTTGGTTTAGTGGCTTTGGCTGCTTCACTGGGTGCTGGACAGGCGTTTGCCCACACGTCGATTCAAGGCGCGGGGACAGAGGCAACCACGACCTATCATAATGTCGTAATCGGTCATGGATGTACTAAAACAGTTGAAAATGTAGATACTAAAATACCTGTTACCAGCCAAAGTGTCGTTTTTCCTTATGGTGCAGGATCGGCTGTCAAAGTAGCCGTAGTGGATAAGAAGGCGACAAAAAAGAGTGAAGCCGTAACTCACGATGAAGCGTTGACCGATTTGTCAACCATTCTCGATACAGCCAATTTGGCAGGCAAATTTAAATTGATTCAAAGCAAGGATGTGTTCACGGCGCAGGATGTGACACTGGAAGGCGCTAATGTCGTCGGCTTCGTTGGGAAAAATGGAAATTTACAGACCAATTTGACTGGTTTAATTCCTTTCCGTGCGGCCGGAGTCAATTTCAAAGCCGATTCTTGCGTGAGCCGGCTGTTGGTTAAAGTCGCCGTTGCAGATATTTGTGACGCTACACAATTTCCGCCGACACCTGAATCCGCCAATTTGTGGATACCTGAGGCTACGACCAGTTTCGCGGCTGATCTCGATGGCATTGGATCACCCGCTACCCTGACGATCAATCGGACCACAAAGTTGCCGAAAAAAGATGCTGCGGGAAGAAAGTGCAACGGCGGCTGGGATGCGACTATTACGCCGTCAAAAGCTGAAGTTGAAGCTAAAATGCCGATTCCGGGATATTGGTCAGCGGCACAATAAACACAGGATAGTCTAAGAGCCCCTGTCGGGTTGCCGCCGCGTTCGGCAGCCCATACTAAATACCTTCGTACCTGCCGGGAAGCGGGTATTCAACGCCAAGGATGGCGGCTTCAATGTGTTTCTGTTACTTGGGGGTGCCAAGTGGCGGAATTGCTTTCGCCGCTTGCGGATTCCTTAAAGTTCGTGGCTTCGTGTTATTATTTGCGGTTCTTGTTCGCTAGTTTATCAATGTTGTCTTTTATTCAGGTGCTGAGCGTCATCGGCAATAAGGAGAAACCGAGCGAGTTGCAGGCATGATCTGTCCATGAGGTTATAATGAGCCATCACAAATTTCTTCAAACGTCACTGTTTCTTACCTCATCCATTGCAGCGCTCGCGTATTCACCGAATACAATGGCTGATGTCAAAACGGCTGTTCTGAAAGCCAGTCTGGGGGCAATCGATCATTATGGCGTGAGTTGCGCCCAGGATGCGGCCTACATCAAAACGCGCGTGCGCGATGAGGGCTCTGTCTCCACGTCCCTCATCAATGTGGCGACCGCCAAGGATAGCATGGCGACCGCCAATAATAATGTTGCGATCAGTGCTACCGATACGTTGGGCGGGGATCAGGAGTTCAGTCCTTGGGGAACGGTCAATTCCGGGGGCGGGCTGTATCATGTCGTTGTTTTCAACACTGCCGCCGGTTCCGAGCAGTACACCGTTGAAGCGCAATGCTTTACCGCGGCGGATGCGGCGACTTCGATCTCTTCTTTTCAGTTACTTGCTTCAGCCGGCACAGGAACTGGCACGCAAACGCCGCCGCCACCCGCGGAAGATCCCTCTCAGCCCGCCTTCAAGGAAGAAATTGCCGAGGGGGCTTCAAACATCAATGGCCTTTATATCGGACGCGGCTGTCTGAATGAGGCGGGTAATGCATCTCCTGTAACGCTTCAGAGTGTGGTGTTTCCAACGCAGCAGCCCCAGATAACATTGGATGTCGTCACGAAGAAGGCGACCAAGAAGAAGCCTGCGGTGATTCAGCCCGAGTCGGCAGCGGATTTGTCGGCGATTTTAGACGTAGCCTCACTGGCGAATAAATTTCAATTAGTTCAGAATAAAAGCGTTTTTGCCGAATTGCGCGAAAAATCCGATACGAACAATAATGTGATCGGATTCGAAGGGATCAATGGCAATGCCAAACCAGATCTGCATGGTTTTACGCCATTCAGCTTTTCGGGTGTTAATTTTAAAGCCGACTCCTGCGTCAAACGCGTGCTTGTCAAGGTGGCCGTCGCGGATGTCTGTGACGCCAATTTTTTTCCTCCTGCTCTCGGCACGGCCAATCTGTGGATACCGTCCGTTACCACGATCTTTGTTGAACCTTCGGTCGGCGGCATTGGTTATTCGCCGACGCTGATCATCAACCGGACTACCCGAATTCCGAAGAAAGACGCACAAGGCAGAAAATGTAATGGCGGCTGGGATGTTAGCGTATCGCCGTCAGCAACGGATATCGATGCAAACTTACCGATGCCGGACCATTGGGGCGCGCCTAAGTAACCCGCAGGCCATGCCTCGTAAAATAATGGGACGATTGCGTTAATCGTTGGCTTTAGGCTCAAATCAATCTTGAGGTTTTATGAAACACTCATCTGTTATTAAATCGGCGATCGGTACAGTTGTACTGTCATGGCTTTTCCTGCCGGTAGTCTCACTGGCACATTCCGAAGATAATGCCTTGGCTGAAACGACTGGCGCAAGCGATCTATTCAAGGTCACATGCAGCGATGGTAGCGCTTACCTGGAAACCTACATAAAAAATAAAACAGCAGGCGGCTCTTTTGTCAGTGTCCAGGTCATCAAGGATAATCAGGTGTCCAATACCACGGATCCTGTAGCAGGGGATTCGGGCTACAGTCCACAAGTGAAGACCAAAGGAGGGGACGGATCCTATTTGGTCATGGTCAACCATACAGGGAGCAAGTCCGAGACATATACCTTGGAATTTCATTGTAAAAACAGCCAAGACGACCATACGGGAACTTCAATTAATTATTTGCAATTCTGAAAATGAAAGAAAACCGGATATTTCAATTTATTCTAGGCGCGCTTTTCGTGTTGATGATGCAGCCTGTTTTTGCAATTGAAGCGGGTGCGCCTGCGCCGGCTTGCGCATTGCCCGTATTAAAAAGCGACGATGTGGTCGGTCTTGAAAGTTTTAAGGGTAAGGTGGTCTATCTGGATTTTTGGGCGTCATGGTGCGGGCCCTGCGCCAAATCCTTTCCGTTCATGAATGAATTGCATCAGCAATTGAGCGACAAGGGTTTGCAGATGGTCGGCGTCAACCTGGATGAGAATCCGGATGACGCGCAGGCGTTTCTTGAAAAATATCCGGCAAATTTCATCGTCACGGCGGACAAGGACGAAGGCTGCGCAAGAAGTTACGATGTCAAAGCCATGCCCTCGTCCTATTTGATCGGCCGCGACGGAACCTTGCGCCATATTCATATGGGATTTCGCGGCGAAGAAGGCAAGGAACTGCGCGAACAGGTCGAGAAACTGCTGGCCGAAAAAGCGCCGGCAGCGGACGGCAAGCCTTGATACAACAAGCGATACGCTGTAACAAGTGATGAATCCGGCTGATTTGGCGAAAGCTGTGGCGATAATGGTTGCGTGCCTGGGGGGGGCGGGGTGTGCGGAAGTCGCGCCATGGCAAAGAGGGGCTTTGGCGAAACCGCATATGGCGCTGGATCCTTATCCGATGCAAAGCACTGCGCGGGCGCATATTTACAGTAGCCGTGAAGCGGCGGCGGGTGGTGGCGCGGGAGAGGGCGGCGGTTGTGGCTGTTATTGATCACAAGTCCGCGGCATTGCCGGCGAAAACCAATACGTCTTTACAGGCATTGACGGCAGCGGCTTTGGCTTTACCGGGGCTGATGCTGCCTGCCGCGCAGGCGGCGGACGATGAATTCGGTGTGCAATACGGCCATTATCAGGAAACCGAGAGAAATCTCTACGGTGTACAAAGCAAATTTCGTCCGATCGAAGTCGATACCGTGCAGGGTAGCGGCAATATCAAGATTACCGACCGCGTCAAATTTTCCTTCAATTACATTCAGGATACCTGGTCGGGCGCGACGCCGGTTGCGACCGCGCCGTTCGAATTGCGCGGCAATCGGCCTACCGACGGCGTGACCGGGGCAACCCCGCTGGTTACCGGGAAGCTGTTTTTCGATTCCCAGCTTAACCCCTTGCGCACGGACGGCTTTACCAATCTTCTCGGCGGAGTCGATAACCGTTTGGTGCATACGATGTCTTCCGCCTCCCCGGAAACCCGCAAGCAGGGCGATTTCAAGCTCGGTTACGAATGGGACGAGGCGGCTATCGATGTCGGCGGCGGCATTTCGCTGGAAGATGATTTTGAATCCCGTTTCGTGAATCTGGGCGGACGGCTCGATTTCAATCAAAAACTGACGACGTTGAGCGGCGGCTTGAGTTATACCGCCAGCGACACTCAAGCCAGGCTCGATCACGACATTTTGCCGTATGTCGATACCGGCGCTTTTGACAGTCAAATCGAGATTACCGGCGAGAACGGCAAGATCGTGCATGGCCACCGCAAGGACTGGGGGGCGCATTTCGGGCTGACGCAGGTGTTGAGCACAAATGCGCTGCTCGACGCCGGGCTGGGTTATACCTACGGCATCGGCTACATGGAAAACCCTTATAAAGTGGTCGAAGTCGCTTTTTTGCAGGATGCGTCACCCGGGGCGGATTATGCCTATCTGGGCCAGGTGCAGGCGTTTCTCGAACAAAGGCCGAATGTGCGGCATCAGTTAAGCGGCAACATCGGCTATAAGCATTATCTCGATGCGTTCGATGCGGCGCTGCATTTCAATTATCGTTACTATCACGACGACTGGGGTATCAATGCGCATACCTTCGAGGTGGACTGGGGGCAGCCTTTGGGTCACGGCTGGACGGTCACGCCGAGAATCCGTTACTACTCACAGGATGCGGCCGATTTTTACACGCCTTATCTGACGACCCAGCAGAACTATGCCGATTTGAACCGCAAGTTGCTGCCGGATAATTTTTCGAGCGACCACCGCTTGTCGGGTTATGGCGCGCTGAGCGGCGGCATCACGATCGACAAACAATTCGCGAAGGGCGTCAATATCGGTTTGGGATTCGAGTATTACACCCACCAGGGCGGCCTGAAGCTGGGCGGAAGTGGCGAGGGCGATTACGCCGATTTCGATTACTGGGCCGTCAACGGCGCGCTGAAGGTGAATCTGGAGGCGCTGGCGGCGAGCGGCGATCATGGCAGTCATGCGCACCACCAGCACCATCACGGCGCGATGGCGCCGGCCGGAGTGATGTTTGATCACATGCTCGGCAAGGGCGGCTTCATGGTCGGCTACCGCTATATGTACGGCAGTCAAGGCGGCGACATGCTGCACGGCTCGAATCTGGTCGGCGACCAAGCCATCGTGGCTAACGGCTGCGGGCCGAATCCCTGCTTCGTCAAGCCGAACAGCATGGCGATGCACATGCACATGCTCGACATCATGTATGCGCCGACCGACTGGCTGAATTTGATGGTGATGCCGCAGTTCATGGACATGAGCATGACGATGCGGCGTTTGAGCGGCGCGCCGCCGGACGACGAAGCGCCGGACGGCGGCGGTGCGCACATTCCGCATCACGTCGAGAACGGGCACGAAACCGGCGGCATCAGCGACATGGGCGTTTATGCCTTATTCGAAGTGCTCGACGCCGGTCATCATCATCTGCACATGGGCCTGGGTCTCAGCATCCCGTTCGGCGACGTCGATATCGAACTGCGTCGCAACCACCAGGTGGACGGCGGTCTGATCCATTACGGCATGCAGCTCGGCAGCGGCACGCTCGATTTCAAACCGAGCGTGACGTATACCGGCAATTACGACAGCTGGTCATGGGGCGCGCAGCTCAGCGGAACCAAGCGGCTCGAAAAAAGCGGCGAAACTGGGTATCGATTAGGCGATATTTTCCAGTCGACCGCCTGGGGCGGCTACAATTTGACGCATTGGCTGTCGGCGAACGTACGTGGCGTCTATACGATCCAAGGTGCAATTGATGGTCAGTTCAACCAATACATCGATCAGCTGGGGCCGATGGATTATCCGATGAACTATGGCGGCCGTTTCTGGGACGTCGGTTTCGGCCTCAATGCCATGGTGCCGGGCGGCGATCTGGCCGGCAATGCGCTGGGCGTCGAATGGCTGCAGCCGGTCGGCACCGATTACAATGGCTATCAGCTGGACCGCGACGGCACCTTGTCGGCGACCTGGCATTATGCCTTCTAGTCGCGCGGGCTGCGCGTTTCAGCCCGCCGCGCTGCCGGGAAACTGAAAGCCTTGCAGTTTTACCGGCACGTCTTCAAGGCCATGGGCACGCCTTGCGAGATTCAGCTTTTTGCGAACACAGGCCAGGCCGCCCGGCGCGCCGCCGAGGCCGCGATGGCCGATGTCGCCCGCCTGGAAGCGCGCTATTCGCGCTATCGCCATGACAGTTTTCTCTCCGAAATCAATCGCGTCGCGGCGGCGGGCGGCCGCATCAGCGTCGACGACGAAACCGCCGGCCTGCTGAATTATGCCGCCACCTGCCATGAACAAAGCGGCGGACTGTTCGATATTACCTCCGGAATTCTGCGGCGCGCCTGGCGCTTTGACAGCGGCGCCTTGCCGGATCAAGGCTTGATCGACGCACTGCTCGTGAAAGTCGGCTGGGATAAAGTCGTCTGGCAACCGCCGGTTCTCGAATTTCCGTTGCCCGGCATCGAACTCGATTTCGGCGGCGTGGTGAAGGAATACGCCGCCGACCGCGCCGCCGGCCTGTGCTGGTCGGCGGGAATCCGGCACGGGATGATCAATCTGGGCGGCGATATCAACGTGCTGGGGGCGCGCGCGGACGGCAGCCCCTGGCGGATCGGAATTCGCCATCCGCGCCACAAAGACGCGCTGTTGCAAACGGTGGAGATGACGCACGGCGCGATGGCCAGCAGCGGCGATTACGAGCGCTGTCTGACCATCGAGGGCGTGCGCTACGGGCATATTTTGAATCCGCGCACCGGCTGGCCGGTCAGGCATCTGGCGTCGGTCAGCGTGATCGCCGATTTCTGCGTGGTGGCCGGCAGCGCCTCGACCATTGCGATGCTGAAAGAGGCGGAGGGGCCGGCCTGGCTGGGGGCGCTCGCTCTGCCGCATCTTTGGGTCGATGTGAACGGCGAGGTGGGCGGCACTCTGCTCGGCACTCTGCTCGGCGAGACGCGCTGAGTACGGGGCTTGCTTCCAAGGCGAAAAAATGCGCCGCATCAACCTTTTACCGAATCCCGGTATGGCCGGCGCCGACTTTATAGTACAATTCTTCCCTTACACCGGGGCGCATAAATTCAACTACCGGCAGCGTGCGCTTTGATACGAATCGGCGGCGATCGATGCCGCACGGATGTCTCCGGCGGACGAATTTCATATTTATACATTCATTAAGCACACTTTGGAGTATCGGAAATGACGATGGACGATAGAGACGGCTATATCTGGCTGGATGGAAAATGGGTTGACTGGCGCGATGCGAAAACTCACGTCCTGACCCACACGCTGCATTACGGCGGCGGCGTGTTCGAAGGCCTCAGAGCCTACCACGCCGAAAAAGGCACCGCTATCTTCAAGATGAAGGAGCATACCGACCGCCTGTTCCGCTCCGCGCACATCATGAGCATGCCGATGCCGTTCAGCAAGGACGACATCAACGAGGCGCAACGCGACGCGATCTCCAAGAACAATCTCGACAGCGCCTACATCCGCACGATGTGTTTCTACGGCTCCGAAGGCATGGGACTCAGAGCCGACAATCTGAAGGTGCACGTGATGGTGGCGGCCTGGACCTGGGGCGCTTATCTCGGCGCCGACAACATGGAAAAAGGCATACGGATCCGGACCTCGTCCTATACCCGCAATCATGTGAACAGCACGATGCTGAAGGCGAAGGCGAACGGCAACTATATCAACTCAATCCTGGCCTTGCAGGAAGCGAAGGCGAACGGTTATGACGAGGCGCTGCTGCTCGATCATGAAGGCTTCTGCGCCGAAGGCAGCGGCGAGAATCTATTCATCGTCCGTGACGGCAAACTCTATACGCCGGAGACGACTTCCGCGCTGGAAGGCATCACCCGCGACACGATCATGACGATCGCGGCCGAGCAGGGGCTCGAAGTGATCGTCAAACGGATCAGCCGCGACGAAGTGTATATCGCCGACGAAGCGTTCTTTACCGGTTCGGCCGCCGAAGTGACCCCGATCCGCGAGCACGACGGCCGCACGATCGGCAGCGGCAGCCGCGGCCCGATCACCGAGAAACTGCAAGCGCTGTATTTCGATTATGTCCACGGACGCAGGGACGACCATGCCGAATGGTTGACCTATACCGCGAAATAAATTTGCAGTCTAAACCTTTGGGCAAGATACTGGTCGTCGGCCCGTCCTGGGTCGGCGACATGGTAATGGCGCAGAGCCTTTTTATCGCGCTGAAAGCAGGCGACCCTGCCTGCCAAATCGACGTGCTGGCTCCGGCCTGGACCTTTCCGCTGCTGGACAGGATGCCGGAGGTGACCCGATCGATCACGATGCCGCTGACGCACGGTCAGTTCGGTCTGACCGATCGGATCAGGCTCGGCAGGCAACTCCGTAGCGAGGCCTATACCCGCGCCATCGTGCTGCCCAATTCCTGGAAGTCCGCGCTCGTCCCATTCTTTGCGAACATCCCAGTCCGCACCGGCTATATCGGTGAATGCCGTTGGGGCCTGTTGAACGATGCCAGAAGACTCGACAAGCAAAAATTGACGATGACCGTGCAGCGCTTCGTCGCCCTGGCGTTGCCGAAAAACGCGGCGCAGCCTCCCGCCTATCCGATCCCCTCCATTCCGATTGACCCTGAACGGCAGGCGGCGGTCTCCGAAGCTTTTCAAATCCAAACCGGCGGCAACATCCTGGCCTTGTGTCCCGGCGCCGAATACGGCCCTGCCAAACGCTGGCCGAGCGGCCATTTCGCCGAACTGGCGCGTAAGAAGATCGCCGAAGGCTGGCAGGTCTGGTTGTTCGGCTCGGAGAAGGACAGGGCGGTAACCGGGGAAATCAATCAAAAGACCGGCGGATTATGCGTTGATTTTGCCGGCCGCACGCAACTGGATCAGGCGCTCGATCTGTTGTCGCTGGCCACCGCGGTGGTCAGCAACGACTCCGGCCTGATGCATCTGGCGGCCGCGCTCGATAAGCCGCTGATCGCGGTCTACGGCTCGTCCGATCCGGGCTTTACGCCGCCCCTGCATGCCAAGGCCCGAGTCATATCATTGCAGCTGGACTGCGCGCCCTGCTTCAAGCGCGTCTGCCCTTTGTATCCGGAAGGCCATCCGGAGCATGCGCGCTGCCTGAGCGGCATCGGTCCTGAGCGTATTTTAGCGTTGCTGGCCGGGTAATTCAGCGTGCGGATCGCGATCGTCAAACTTTCGGCGTTGGGCGACATCGTGCATGCGATGGTGGCGCTGCAATTCATCAAGGCACAGTTTCCCGAGAGCCGGATCGACTGGATTGTCGAGGAACGCTTTGCGGGCGTGCTGGCGCACAATCCCGACCTGAACCAGATATTGACCGTCAATTTGAAAGCGCTGAAGACCGACAAGTCGCGCTTCTTCGCGGAGCTCAGAAAAATCCGCGCGTTTGCGGAGCGCCACTACGATTGGGTCATCGACGCGCAAGGCCTGATCAAGTCGGCGGTCGTCGCCCGCTTGATCGGCCAAAAGGTCGCCGGTTTCGATGCCGACTCGATACGCGAAAAAGCCGCCTCTTGGGTTTATCATCAGAAAGTCCACTGCGCCTATGATGCGAATACGATAGACCGCAATGCGGCGGTGCTGTCGCGGCCCTTGGGATTTGACATCAGCCGCGAGCAAATCCTGCATAAAACCCCGTTTCTGTTTTATCGGGCCCCATCGCCCTGCCTCGACGACTATCTGCGGCAAGACCGAAAGAACATCGTGCTGGTGACCGGTTCGACCTGGGACAGCCGGAATTACCCGGCCGAAAGCTATGTCAAAATTGCCGAGGCGCTAAAACAAAACTGCCTGGCCGTTTGGGCTAGCGATGAGGAAAAAGCGCGCGCCGAATGGATGGCGGCGCAAAGCGGCTATGTCAAAGCCTTGCCGAAGCTGGATTTGAACAGCCTGAAAGCGTTGATAGCTCGCGCCGATTTATTGATCGGCAACGACACCGGGCCGACGCACATGGCCTGGGCGCTGAACAGGCCGTCGATCACGATCTTCGGACCGACGCCGGTCAGCCGTGTGTATCAGACCGACATCAATCAAGTCGTCAAGTCCGCATCCGTGGTGAATCCTTTCAAATTGAACAAAAACGACTTTTCGATCCGCGAGATCGATGCACGCCTCATCATCGAACGGGCAGCCAGATTAATCGGATAGCAAGAAAGTCGTGGGGATTTATTGCCGCAACGCGTCGATTGTGGAATTAAGTGCCTCAACATTATGTCCTAAGGTCAACGCCGAGGTTTAAGAGCACGAGCGCAGGTTGATCAGCAGCCATGCTAACTATTTCGGCAAATCGCCAAGATTTCAGAGCGGAATGGCCCGGTTTTGCTCGCCGGCGAATTCGGAACGGGCAAGAAACGGGTTGCCGAATCGATTCGCCAAAACGCAAGGCGCGCCGAAGCGGATCAGGATGCAATTCTTTCGGCGATGCGTTATGCTAATTATAATGTGACCAGGGCGGCAAGAGTTTTGCATATTTCTCGCGCCACGCTGTACAGCCTGATCGATAAATATAATTTGCGTTTTGTCTCCAGCCAGGGCAAATCCTCTCGGGACCGGGAGTCATCGGCGACGTCATTAATATTTTAATTCTACTGTCACCCTTAGGTCTTAAAATTGTCATTTTTGCCGGCTCATCACAGTTGAGGGATTCAATATGGAAATCGTAATGGAAAAGGCTGCGACACCTTATCAATCCTTTCTGAACATTCTGCACGATAAAAACAAGCTGTCCGCCAGCGAATTGAAAAAGGTCGAGCGGATGCAGAAGTCTTCGGTTGCGGAAGGGCTGCCGCATTTGCTGGTCAAGCTGGGCTTGTGCTCCGAGCTCGACGTGGCCGATGCGTTTGTCGCGTCGGGGCATTTCGAGAAGACCGTGTCCGGCGAATATCCGTTGGAGGCGCAGTTGCCCGACAGCGTGTCGCTCAGGTTTCTGAAGAACTATCATGTGATCGGGATGGCTAACCGTGACGAAGAGATCGAGGTCACGATGATGGACCCGGAAGATCAATTCGTGATCGATGCGTTGAAACTGGCGACCGGCAAAAGGGTTCTAACGAAGGTTGGTCTGTTGTCCGAAATCGATGCGGCGCTGGAGATGCAATATGGCGAAGGGCGCTCGCAAATGGACAGGATCGTCGATGATCTGAGCGTCGATGAGGTCGGCGAGGAAGATCTGGAGCATTTGAAGGATTTGGCCAGCGAGGCGCCGGTGATCAAGATGGTGAATCTGATCATGCAGCGCGCGATCGAAACGAAGGCGTCGGATATTCATATCGAGCCGTTCGAGCATACCTTGAAGGTCCGGCTGCGCATCGACGGCGTGTTGCAGGACATCAATTCGCCGCCGGTCAAGTCGACCGCCGCGGTGATTTCGCGGATCAAGATCATGGCGAAGCTGAACATCGCCGAACGCCGGCTGCCGCAGGATGGCCGCATCAAGGTGCAGATGCTCGGCAAGGAGCTCGATTTGCGGGTGTCGACGATCCCGACGATGTACGGCGAAAGCGTGGTGATCCGTTTGCTGGACAAGGAAAACATGGTGTTCGATTTCGCGGCGCTCGGTTTTTCGGGGCGGCATTCGGAGCAATTCCTCGAAGTGTTGGCGCAGCCGCACGGCATCATCCTGATTACCGGTCCGACCGGTAGCGGTAAATCGACCTCGCTGTATGCGGCGTTGAAGATGCTGAATACCTCCGAACGCAAGATCATCACGGTCGAGGACCCGGTCGAATACCAATTGGAAGGCGTCAATCAGATTCAGGCCAAGCCGCAGATCGGCCTGACCTTTGCGGCCGCGTTGCGGTCGATCGTCCGGCAGGACCCGGATGTGATCATGATCGGCGAAATGCGCGATCTCGAGACCGCCAAAATCGCGGTGCAATCGGCATTGACCGGTCACTTGGTGCTGTCGACGCTGCATACGAATGATGCGGCGGGCGGCGTCACGCGTCTTCTGGACATGGGGCTGGAAGAATATCTGTTGAGTTCGACCGTTAACGGCATTTTGGCGCAGCGTCTGGTCAGAAAATTGTGTCCGCACTGCAAGGAGGGCCATCCGGCGCCGCCCGAGCTGGTTACCGAATTGAATCTCAAGCGTTATCAGCCGGAAGGCGACATCACATTATTCAAACCGGTCGGCTGCGCCTCCTGCGGCGGCGTGGGCTACCGCGGACGTCTGGCGATCATCGAGTTTTTGCAGATGACCGATCCGCTGCGCAAATTGATCATGGCGCACGAAGAAGCCGGCGAGATCCAGAAACTGGCGGTCGCAGAGGGCATGCGGACGATGTACGAAGACGGCCTGAACAAGGTGGTGCAGGGCGTCACGACCCTCGAGGAAGTGTTGCGCGTCACGACGGAAGCCTGATATGCCGCTGTATGCCTATAAAGCGATCAACAGCCTCGGCGAAACCGAGGAAGGGGTGCGGGATGCCAGCGACGAGGCCAGCCTGATCGGCCTGTTACAGGCGGAAGGCTACATTCCGATCAAGGTCAGCCCGGCCAGCGCAAAAAATTTTCTCGGCCTGAGTCTGGGAGCAAAACAGACCAAGCTGAGTCAAAAGGAAATCGGCATGTTTACCAGTGAACTGGCGACCCTGCTTGATTCCGGCTTGCCGTTGGATAAGTCGCTGACCGTGTTGATCGATCTGACCGAAGACAATGAAAAACTGAGCAAGCTGATTGCGAGGGTGTTGGAAAAGGTCAAGGGCGGCTCGTCCCTGGCCGACGCGCTGGACAAGCAGCCCGGCGTTTTTTCGCGTTTCTATCTGAACATGATTCGGGCTGGCGAGGCTGGCGGCAGCCTGGGCGATGTGTTGAACCGGCTGGCGGAATATCTGGAGCGCTCGCGCGAATTGAAGGACACGGTCAGCACCGCGCTGATCTATCCGGCGGTGTTGTTGGTGATGTCGCTGGCGTCGCTGTTCGTGATGCTGATTTTTGTGGTGCCGCAGTTTACCGAAATGTTTGAAAGCGCGGGCCAGCAATTGCCGGTGTCGACGCAGATCGTGGTCGGCCTCGCCGAATGGCTGCAGAGCTATTGGTGGCTATTGATCGGCGGCGCGATTTTTGCGGTCAGTTATATGCGCTTTCAATTGGCCGATCCGGTCAGAAAGAAGGTGTGGGACGGCCGTTTTCTGAAACTGCCGCTTGCCGACATGGTTATCGTGAACAAGGAAACCGCGAACATGACCCGGACCCTGGGAACTTTATTGGGCAATGGCGTTTCCATACTTTCCGCCTTGGTCATCGTCAAGGAGACCGTGGACAATCTGGTGCTGGTCGACGCGATCCAGTTTGCGGAAGAGGAGTTGAAGCAGGGCAAACGGATGTCCGATGCCTTGGTCAAAACCGGAATTTTTCCCAAAATGGCCGTGCAAATGATTAGAATGGGCGAAGAAACCGGGCATCTGGAAGAAATGCTGCTGCGTGTGGCCGAAATCTACGATAAACAGTTGAGAATCGCGATTCAGCGCATGCTGGCCTTGCTGGAGCCGGCCTTGATCATCACCCTGGGGCTGATGATCGCCGGCATCATCGTCTCGATTCTGCTGGCCATTTTGAGCGTCAATGATTTGGCTTTCTAAAGCGATGGCGTTTGGCGGGGCAGGGCGAAAGCCCCGCGGCCGTGCCGTTTTGAGAGTGAAGAGAAGTTTTTATATAAATTAAACATTGCTAATGGATAATGACAAACACATGAGACACATTTATCGTAAACAGAGCGGTTTTACCCTGTTGGAATTATTGGTCGTGTTGGCGATCATTTCGATGCTGGCCGGTCTGGTCGGACCGAAAGTCATGAAACATATGGCGGAAGCCAAGAGCAAAGCCGCAAAAGTACAGATTTCCGAATTGAGTCAGGCGCTGGAAATGTACAAGCTGGACATGGACCGTTATCCTACGTCTTCCCAAGGCTTGGCGGCGCTGGTCGAGTCGTCCGATAATGCAAAGCGCTGGAATGGCCCTTATCTGGGCAAGTCAAAAGTGCCGCTGGACCCGTGGCAAAATGAATACCATTATGTTGCACCGGGCGAACATGGGCCCTTCGATCTGTTTTCTTTCGGTGCGGATGAAAAAGAAGGCGGCGAAGGTGAGAATCGGGATGTGCTGAGCTGGGAGTAAATCCCTGCTCGCGCCGCTTGCAGCGATGGATATGTTGCCCGATCATAAGTCCTCTTGGCCGCTGCGGATAACGCGCTGAAATGATATGAGGCCTCTCTTGCAGGTTTCGCTGCGCCGATCCCAAGGATTTACCTTGCTCGAACTGCTGATCGTACTGGTCATCATCGTTCTCGGGTTTTCGGTCGTCGCGCTGAATTTATCCTCAGGCACAGGCGCTTTTGAGCACAAGGCCGTGGTCAGGGACGTCGTGTCCGCGTTGCGGTATGCCAGGGGCCAGGCGCTGATGAGGCATCAGGAGATGACCGTGGCGTTCGATCTTGCCAACAATACGTATAAGGTAGGCGACCGTGACAAGGACTATTCGATACCCGAGTCGATTGCGGTGACGGTGGTGACAGCGCAGAGCGAACTGACCGGAGAGGGTCAGGCCAATATCCGCTTTTTTGCGGACGGCTCTTCGACCGGCGGGCGGGTGGTTTTGGACCGAGGCGAGGTGTCGAAGCAAATCGACATCAACTGGCTGACCGGTCAACTCGAAGTCGAAGATGTTACGCGCGACTGACCGGAGCCAGGCGATGCTTGCGATGCAAAGACAGCTTAAATTTCAGCGCGGCTTTTCGTTGCTCGAAATTCTGGTGGCTTTTTCGATCATGGCAATCGCCTTGGGCGTGTTATTGAATATTTTTTCTTCGGGTCTGCGCAATGCAACGGTTTCGGAAGACTATACCGCCGCGGTGCAGATCGCCGAGGCCATGATCGCGATGCCGGGTGTCGAAGGCCCCTTGCAGTCAGGGCAGGCGTCCGGCGTGGTAAATGATAAATATCGTTGGTATCTGACGGTAACGCCTTTTGTTTTGACCGCCGAAGGGATCGATACGCAGGCCATTCCCGCCCAGTTATTCATGGTCACTGCCACGGTCAGCTGGGGAGGGCAAAATCGCCGAGGCGGTGGCGCAAGGCAGTTCGAGCTGACAAAGCTGAAATTGGCGGGGGTTGCCGTTGCGAAGCCCTAAGTCGGTTCAAGGTTTTACGCTGATTGAAGTGCTGCTGGCGATGACTCTGCTCAGCGTGATGATGACGCTGTTGTTTGTCAGCTTGAAAATGTGCGCGGAAAGCTGGGAAAAGGGCGAGAAAAAATTTTTTGAAGTCAGCGAAACCGCCGGCGTCGTCAATTTTTTTCAGCGCCATTTGGTGATGGCGAAGCCCCTCTGGAATGATTTTACCAAGGAAGAACGGCTTTTTTCCTTTCAAGGCGATCGCCAGACGTTGCAGTTCGTCTCTTCTTTTCCGGCCAGCGCGGGCAGAGCCGGCTTGCAGCTGTTCACGATACAATTACTGAACGAAAACAGGGAAAATGTCATAAAAGTGACGATTGCGCCGTTTTATCCTGTTGCCGAGGGCGATGAATGGATCACTGAAGAAGAGACCTTGATCAGGCATGTCGGCAATTTTTCGCTGGCCTATTTCGGCCAGGAAGCCGGAGAAAGCGAGAGCCGTTGGCAGGACCAATGGCTGCAAAGGGAGGAATTGCCCAAATTGGTCAAAATCAAGGTCGATCTTGAAAATCAAGTGTTCTGGCCGGAAATGACTTTCGAGTTAAAATTGGCGGGCGCCACAGATGCTTCAGGGGTGGCATCGGATCAATCCGGCGATGAAGATAGTCAGGATGCCCAAGGCGATGAGGAGGGCGCGCAAGACAATGCTGACGAATAATTCCGGAGGCCGCTGCGGAGATTTGATGGCGTTGCGCATGCGGCCGCTTGCGTTCGCCATGCCGAGACACCAAGGCTTTGCCTTGGTGTTGGTGCTGTGGGTGTTGTCGTTGTTGATGATCATGGCGGCAAGCTTTTCTCTGACGATGCGGCGAGAAACCGGGGTGATAGCCGGCCTCACCGGCGGCGCGCAGGCTCTGGCGGCGGCCGAATCCGGCATCGCGATGGCACAGATGATGCTGATGAACCCGGACCCGGCCAAGCGCTGGCATACCGACGGTAATATTTATCAGATACAATTTCTGAATGCGTTGGTCAGAATCCGCTTGCAAAGCGAAACCGGCAAGATCGATGTGAACAACGCGAATCAGGTGCAGCTGCAGCAACTGATGGCGCAAGTTCCCATTGACGAGGAAAAACAGACCGCTTTGGTTTCGGCAATCATGGATTGGCGCGATCCTGACGACCTCGTCAACATCGAGGGGGCGGAAAAAAAAGAATATAAAGAGGCGGGCAAACTGTATCAGCCGAGAAATAAGCCGTTTCAGTCGCTTGAAGAACTGCAAATGGTATTGGGCATGGATGAGACGATTTTGAAGCAATTGGAGCCCTTGGTCACGATATACTCCGGGCAGCCGCAAGTCGATTTGGCGCAGGCATCGAGAGAAGTGATGCTGGCTTTGGGATTGGATGCGGCGCTGGTGGAGCAATGCATGGAATTGCGCAGGCAAAGTGCGATAACCGGGTTGCCGATGCAGCCTGTGAGCTTGGGGCCGGGTTTCAATTGCGGATCGGGACAGGGCAACATCATTGAAATTATTGCCGAATCTCAACTTGAGAATGGTTCGGGCGCTATAATAAAAACCATCGTGACCTATAATCAGGTGGTGGGCGGAACGGCGGGCGGCGCGTTGCCGTTTCAAACTTTAAGCTGGAAACGCGAAGAAAGAGCCGATACATCGTTATTTTCCGAGGACAAGGACTCATTATTAGTGACGCCGAATGCTAAATCTTAATTCGACAATCGAACTGGATTTTAAAAAGTTCTTTAGATGGTGGCGGAAAGAGCTCGCTTTTTTGGTGCCTGAAAAACTCAGGGCGCTCATTAGCGACAAGCACGACACGGTCATCATAAGGACCCAGGGCAATCAATTCGAATTGACTTACGCCGGCGAGGCGCAAGAGCCTTTGGCCGTGCTGAGCCGTAATGAAGAAGGCGCTGCGCAATTCAGTGAATTGTTGGCAACGGATGAACGGCTCGCCAAGGCCCATTTTATTGTGCGTCTGCATCGTGCGGAAGGGATTTGCCGGGAGCTGGCGTTGCCGGCGGCCGCCAAAGAAAATCTGGCACAGGTGGTTGCCTACGAATTGGCGAGATTTACGCCGTTTAAACCGGAACAGGTCTATTTTGCGGTAAAATTACTGGATACGGCGGCTGAGCCCGGGCTGATCCAGGTGCTGCTGATATTGACCCCGCGCGAAGTGTTGGATGGCCTTTATGCGGATCTTACCGCGCTTGGAATTGCACCGTTATTCGCGGATTATGAAGACGCGGAAAATGATTTGGAGCAACTCGACGCAGCCTACGATTTATTCCCGGAGTGGCTCGGCGCCAACACCAGTAAAACCTCCCATCTGATCTATGCGGCGCTGGCGGGGGGCGTGATTCTGCTATTGGCGGCGGTGTTGTTCTTGCCTGTGCTGTTTGAATATCAGACGGTCACGCTGTTGCAGGAAAAAATCGATGCGATAGAGAAAGATGCCAAGAAGATCAAAGGCATGCAGGCAGAGATCGATGCCGTGATAGCGGAAACCGAAGATTTGATCAAGGCGAAAAACGCTTCGCCGCCCGTCATCGAGATGCTGAATACGCTGAGCGCCTTGATCAAGGACGACACTACCTGGCTGACTTATTTGCAGTTTGCGGACGGCCATCTGCAGATACAAGGCGAATCGCCTTCCGCTTCCGGCTTGATTGCGGTGCTGGAAGATTCGGAAACCTTTGCGAATGCCAAATTCGTTTCGCCGGTGACTCAGGATACGACGACCGGTTTTGAGCGTTTTCAGATAACGGCCGATATTGTCAAAGCGGAACAGTCCGGTGAGCAAAGAAAAGAATAGGAACATACAGCGCGGGTTGGCCGTCGGTCTTCTGGCCGCGGTGATTTTGCTGCTGATCGCGGTTGTTTTTGTGCCGGCGGTCAGCAAGTGGATGGATCTGCACGAAGAAAAAGGCCAGCTTGCGCTTAAATTGAGGCAATATGAAAGGATATTGGCCGGCAAGGATGCGGTGATCGATAGCGTCGGCACCGTCAAGGAAGCGATCCAGGAGCAAAACTATTTCAATAGCCAAAGTACCGAGGCGCTGGCTTCGGCCGAAGTGCAGGAGTTCATTAAGAAAGCGATCGTGGATGCGGGCGGCCAACTCAGCAGCACGCAAGCCTTGCCGGTAAAAAGCAAGGACAAATTCAGCCTGTTGACGGTCAGCGTGCGCATGACCGGCAATTCGGAGGTGTTGCGCTCAGTCCTCTATCGGCTGGAAACATCGACTCCGCTGATTATCATCGATCAGTTGGACATCCGGCCCATGCGCGGAGTCAGGAATCGGAACACCCGGCAGATTGAACAGACCAATGACTTGAATGTGAATTTTCAGGCGGTCAGTTTTATGAGAAAGAAGGCCGAATGAATATCAATATTAAAATTTTAAAATTGGTATCGGCTATTTGCGCGGCATTGCTCGTTATTATCGTTGCCGAATGGCTGCTCGCGAAATTTTCCGAAAGCCGCCTGCTGAGCTCAATCGAGTCTTCAACGTCGTCGGATTTTTCCAGCGAGCAGATTCCGGAAGTGGATCTGGGCGCGAAAACCGAGGAAAGTTATGTCGATCTGGTTGCCAGGCCGTTATTTTTAAAAGGCAGAAAACCGGTAGAAGAAGCTAGCTCCGAAAAAGAGAAGGAGCAAATCGGCAGCGAAACCTTTGATTGGCGCCTGGACGGAATTTTTACCGGAAAAAATGGCTTGTCCGCGTTGTTGAGCCGCACCAAGGACGCCGCCGTTGCCCCGGCCGTGGCGGGAGCCGTGCCTTCTGCGGCGCCCGGAGCAAAGGGCAAAGCCGATAACTATCGGAAAGTCGCGGAAAATGAGGACGTGGACGGCTGGCGCTTGACGAAGATCAAACCGGATCGGGTGGTTTTTGAGTTAGGCGGGGAATCCAAGGAATTGGTACTGAGAAAACCCAAGCCCAAGGAGTTGCCGCCGGAGCAAATTAAAAACCAGAATACGCAACAACAAAATCCGCGGCGGAATGCACAGCGACCGCTCGCAAAAACAAACGACACAGGACAAATACAGGACGATGCTATCCGGCGAAGGCTTAACAGAAGGCAACCCGTTGAATCCGAACCCGCTGAAGATGAATCCGAGACTAGCGAAAATGAAGAATAATTCAACCACCTTAAAAACAGCTTCATGTTTAGTTGCGGCGGGTTTAATGCTTTCCGGTTGCGAGTTTATGGGGCCGAAACCGGCGGAAAAACTGAAGTTGACGCCGGTATCCGAACCGGCTTTAAACGAAAACTCCGGCGTTTTATTTGAAGAACTGCAAAATAAAAAAGCGACTGAAGAGTCTTTAAAGTCAAAAATCGAGTTGTATCCTGCTTCCGGCCGTTTTTCGCCAAGACCATCATCGAGGGCGGGCGGCGGCTCCAGACAGCCGCAAGCCAAATCGGCTGGGCCCGGCACTTATAGCCTGAATTTCGACGAAGCCGATCTCGGCGAAGTCTCGAAGGTGATTTTAAGCGATATCCTGGGGCAGAATTATGTGTTGAGCCCGAAGGTTGCCGGTAAAGTGACCTTGCAGACAACCGAACCCTTGACCAAGGAAGAACTGCTGCCGGCTCTGGAAATGGTGTTGCGATTGAATAATGCGGCGCTGGTCAAGGAGGGGCGGATTTACCATATCGAGCCGGCCGCGGATGCCGTGTATAGCGCCGGCGTGGGGCAAGGCGCGGGTCAGGCGGGTTTTGAAAGCCGCGCGATTCCGATCCGCTATGTGGCGGCGGCCGATCTGCTCGAAGTGATCAAGCCGCTGTTGCAGGAAAAAACCGGCATCAGTGTGGATCCCGGCAGAAACGCGCTGATCGTTTCCGGGTCATCCGCGGAACTTGAGCGTATCATGGAATTGGTCGCCACCTTCGATATCGATGTGCTGCGCGGCCGCTCGTTCGGTCTGTTTACTTTGGAGCATGCGGCTCCCGAGGACGTTATCAAGGAGCTGGAGGCCGTGTTCGATTTGAAGGGCGGGGAAGAGGGCGGTGATTTTTTCCGCTTTTTGCCGATTGAGCGCTTGAATGCGGTATTGGCGATTACGCAGCAGCAGAACTATTTGCGCGATATTGAAAGCTGGGTGTACCGATTGGACCGGGCGACTTCGGCGCATGGCGGCGGCGTCAATGTCTATCGTGTTCAGCACATGGATGCGGTCGAATTGGCTGACGAATTGAACGCGATCTTTACCGGCGCCGCGATGCCGAGCAAGCAGGCCAAAGTCGCGCCAGGTCAAACGGCGGCTACGATAACCAATAAAAGTTCTACCGAAAAGACTAAGAGTTCGCAGCGGACGGCATCAACCGGAAAGACCGGCGATGCCTCGGTTTCCAATGTCGGTGAAAATGTCAGGATCATTGCCGATGAAGCGAACAATTCGGTTGTGGTCGTGGCGACGCCTCAGGAGTATGAGGTAATCCATAAAGTGATCACGCAGCTTGACGTCATGCCATTGCAGGTGTTGGTGGATGCCCAGATCGTCTCCGTCTCGTTGACCGATAATTTGGAATACGGCATCAGGTGGTACATCGAACACTCGTATGCGGGGGGAACTGGTGTTGCACAAAACAGAGGTGCACCCTTAAACTCGTCGACGCCAACTGCCGATGTAGGTATAAAATCGCTTGCACTTGCGGCCGCTACGGGGGGATTCGGTTATGCTTTCGCAAGCGATTCGGGTGATATCCGAGCCCTTTTAACCTCAGAAGCGAACAAAGGTAAAGTCAACGTCATCTCGACGCCCTCCTTGATGGTCTTGAATAACCAGGAGGCATCAATTCAGGTCGGTGACGAAATTCCGTTAAGAACCTCGCAATCCACGAATGTCACCAATGTCAACTCAACAACCCCTATTATTGGAAATAGTAGTACCCAGACTTCGGGTGGATTAGTCACCAGCGGCATCCAACAGCGTAAAACCGGTGTGAAATTGAAGGTTAAGCCGAGGGTTAACGCCAATGGCATGGTCATCATGGATATCGAACAAAGCGTCGAAAGACCCGTTCAAACCCAGTCCAGCCAAATCGACTCACCAACGATCCAAACCCGCGAAATCACAAGCAATGTGGCGGTTTTAAGCGGGGAAACCATCGTGCTCGGTGGTTTAATCGACGACAATAGAAGCGTGGTAAAAGGAGGCTTTCCCTTTTTACATGAATTACCGTTGATTGGACCGTTGTTCGGTAACACGTCAAATACTCTGGCTCGAACTGAGCTGGTGGTTCTCATTACTCCGCGAGTCGTGAAATCCAATCAGGATTCAAGGCAGATAGCTAATGAATTCAAACGCAAGCTGACCGGAATTTATGAAGACACTCCGGCGCCCTCACAGGGTTCACGGGTGAATTAGTCGGAACGGAAACAGTCAGCGATGAGCGTGCTGCATGGGAACGAGAAAAAAGCATAACCGCTAGCGTTCCCGCGCTCATCGTGATACACAAAGATTCACGAAAGGGATCGCTCATTTTCTTGTTCCCAAGCGCCATCCCGCTTGGGAGATCATGACGCGGAGCGCCTGCTTCTCTGGGTGCCGGACGGGAGATACATCCCGTCCGTAACGTTTCACGGCCTTGGGCATGTATAACAATGAAATTCGCGTGGCGGTTACAGGACGAAACCGCCAGGGGCGGGTTAAATCGTTGAGTGGCTGCTATCCACCAAAACTTTCAGTGTTTGGCCGGGCTGTAAACCTTTAGACAACGCTACCGCGTTTGATTTGCGCAGATCGGTCACCGAAATATTGAATTTTCTGGAAAGCTGGGTCAGCGTATCGCCTTTTCTGACGGTGTAGCGGATCAAGCGCAGGCTGTTTGAGGAGGAAGCGACCTGTTGCTCGCGGCCTTTGATCGTCAGCTTGCGTCCGGGCGTCAGCGCGGCGTTTAAGCTGACACGGTTCCAGCTTGCCAATTCCTTGGGGCTGACGGCGTAACGCCGGGCAATGTTATAGAAAGTATCGCCTTTTTTCACGGTGTGGTAGCTTTCCGCGGCGCGGGAAGCCTTGGCTAAGATAAGCGATTTGGCGCTTGGGTTGGCGGCTGCAGACGGAATCTTCAAGATCGAACCGTAATTAACCGAGTTTCTCGCCAAATGATTGGTGCTGCGCAGGTTTTGCACCGTCGTATGATTTCTTTGGGCGATCGACGCCAAGGTTTCGCCGCGTTTGACCCTGTAGCTTGCAAAATTTTGCGCCAAAGACGGGCGCGCCTCTGCGGGTTTGATCACAGTGGGCTCGGGCTTATGATAATTCGATTCGGCAATGATCTGTTCTTCCTGTTCCGCGACCAGTTTCGAGTAGTTGACGCGCTCGTAATAGGGTATCTCGGCCAGATTCTTCTTAAACAGCGGCGCGTTTTTTACCGGTATCAACAAGCGATGCGGCCCGTCCGGCGCGGTGCACCAGCGATTGAAGCCCGGGTTTAATTTGAGAAACTCGCTGAGCGGTGTGTTGGCCATCCGCGCGGCCTTGCTGAGATCGATCGGCGCCTTGATGTCGACGACTTCGAAATAAGGTTTGTTCGGGATGTGGCGCAGAGGAATATTATAGCGCTCGGCGTTCGCGAAAATCTTGGCGACGGCGAGCAGCTTCGGCACGTAATGGTAGGTCTCATCGGGAAGGTTCAGCGACCAGTAATCGGTCGGCAAGTCCATGTCCTCGTTTTTTTCGATACATTTTCTGACATTGCCCTTGCCGTAGTTATAGGAGGCCAGAGCCAGCAGCCAGTCGCCGTTAAAGTTTTCGCTGAGCTGCTTCAAATAAGACGTCGCCGCTTTGGTTGACGCATAGACATCGCGGCGTCCGTCGTACCAGGAATTTTGCTTGAGTCCGAACTCTTGGCCGGTGGAAGGAATAAATTGCCAAAGCCCGGAGGCGGCGCTCTTTGAATAGGCGTCGGGAACAAATGAGCTTTCCACGACCGGCAACAAGGCCAATTCGCCCGGAATGTGCTTGGCCTCGATCTCATCGAGGATGAGGTGCAAATAGGGTTCCGCGCGTTGCTGCAAGGAAACGAGCGATTGCGGATGCTGAAGATACCAGCTGATCTCGCGATCAACGCGCTCGTTATCGATTTCGGGCAGGGCATAGAGCGATAACAGGCGCTCCCATACCGTTTCGTATTGGCCGCCGTGGCTTTTGCTATGCGAACGGTTAGAAAATCGACCGAAAAAACTACTGTCATCAGCTGAAACTTGCGGCGGCCTGTCGTAGGTGTGCAAGGAATCTTTTGAAGTCTGGGAGCAGCCAGCGGCGATCAACGAGAGCGACAGGGACAATAATTTGACTGACCTGTTAGAATTAATTTGCATTTTCTAACCCTTTTTATGTCTATAAGGTGCTGATTTGTGGCATCATAAAAAAACGACGCCCCCTTCAGCAGATTACTTGTCTGAATCCAGTTGCGAACAAGTGGCGGTTGTCATTTTTGCAAACGAATTTTAAAGCCGTTTGCTTCAAAGTATATAACATTTTTTTCGGAAAAACACCAACCAATCCTCATGTGTTGACATGCGATGAAGCGCGACTTTTTATTTTCCTACTATCAAACTCCGCGCGGCGAAGTGCTCAGGCGGCAGGAGACCGATTATTTGCAGCGTTCGATTACGGTCAGCTGCAAACAGACGATCTTGCAGATTGGCGCCTTGGGCTGGGAAACGGAATTGATCGACTGCACCTTATATAAGTATTATACCGTACTGGATGCGAGGGGGCTGGGCGACCCCGCGGTCAAAAAAATCCGGGCGGAAGCCAGTTGCTTGCCGTTGCAGTGCGATAGTGTGGATATGATCATCTTGCCGCATTTTCTGGAATTTGATCCCTGTTGCCTTAGGACCATGCGCGAAGTCGAACGCGTCTTGAAGCCGGAAGGCACCCTGGTGGTGGTCAATTTCAATCCCTGGAGTTTGCGGATACGCTATGAATATCTGTGGGAACGGCAGAAACATGATGCCTGGTCGGGGCATTTCATCAGCCGCACCCGCGTCATCGACTGGTTGAAATTGCTCAATTTCGAAGTTATTTTATTCACCGAATTCAACGCCAAATCGGTGCGTTCGACACACGGAAAATTTATGGACAATTGTTATTCATTGAGTGCCAGCGCCTATGCGATCAAGGCGATCAAGCGGCGTTACAATATCATTCCGCTGACGCCGGTTTGCGAAGCCGCGCCGCGTCTGGCGCTGGCCAATTCGATCAATCCTGCGACACGGGTCGGTTCATGACGGATACGGTGATCATCTATACGGACGGCGCCTGCCGAGGCAATCCCGGCCCAGGCGGCTGGGGCGTGCTGTTGAGTTATAAAGGCGTCGTCAAGGAATTATACGGCGGCGAAAAAGAAACGACCAATAATCGAATGGAGCTGACGGCGGCCATTCAAGGGCTCGAGGCGTTGAAAAAGGAATGCAGGGTGGAGGTGAATACCGATTCCAAATACGTGATGCAAGGCATCACCGAATGGCTGCCGAACTGGAAAAAAAGAGGCTGGAAAACCGCCGGCAATAAACCGGTCAAAAACGAGGATTTATGGCGCCGTCTGGATGCGGCCAGAAGCGGACATGCGGTCGAATGGAAATGGGTGAAGGGTCATTCGGGGCATAAGGAGAATGACCGGGCGGATGCACTGGCAAATCTTGGGATTGATCGCTTGAAGTAGGCTCAGGGCGCAAGGCGGCGCCTTTTACCCTAAACCTGAATCCTGCCTATTTCTTGCCCAGCAAATCTTTCAGTCCCGCAAAAGGATTATGGGTCGACACCGGAGCCGACGACTTCAGCGCATTCGAAGTTCCGAAACGCATTTCTTCGTAACGGGAATGTTCGTTGTCATGGCAGTAAACGCACAACAGCTCCCAGTTGCTGCCGTCGAGCGGATTGTTATCGTGATTATGATCCTTGTGGTGCACGGTCAGTTCGGGAAGATTTTTGGAGGTGAATTCCCGTGCGCAGCGTCCGCAAATCCACGGGTACAGCTTAAGCGCCCGCTCACGGTAGGTGTCTTCTCTAAGCTTTTGATTAAGCTTGACTTCGCTGACGAATTTCTGCATCTTGTCTTTGTCGAGGGGAGTTTTTTTCATGGTCATAATGCGAGCGGTTATAGAATTGATGATCGGGTCGTGAGGCGGTTTGCTGCATCGGCTTGTGTCGTCATCCGATACAGCGAGGTCATTAAAAACGGGCTCCGCTTCAAATTTTACCCGAAGTCAGCGCGCTTTGAATGGCGATTTTGAAAAAATGCGGCTCCGATGATTCATCTCGCGTATCACGCCGAATTTGATCCCGAGAAGTATCCGATTTTAAAACGCCTCGAAATGCTTTATGTTGAATGAGTAAAGGCCATGAACCATAGCTCTCCCGCCCCAAACAACCAAGCCGGAAGTCTAGATATCAGAGACTTGCTGGGCGATGTCCAGGCTGAATATCTCAGCGATTATTTAACGCTCTCGATCCGCAGCGAATTTACAGATGCTGCTAAGCGAAACCACGGTCAATACCTCCCTCGATTCGATAGTCTGATTCGCCTCGGTTGGCAAGCCATCCCACGGGCGGCCGGCAGGCGAAAATTCGCGTCTTAGTACCAAAGTACAATACTCAACTGTCAGTGATTGTGAAACAATCATAGCATCCGCTATTTTCAGTAGCGTCAGATTCTATACAAAACAAAGTCAGCAATTCCCCTGGTGGAGAGTATCAAACATGGCAAAATTCGGCATCGTAAAATTTGTGACGGGTGTAGTGAAGGCGGTTTCGGCCAACGGCGTCGAGCGCGTACTCCATACAGGGGATAAGGTCCTTCCGGACGAAGTCATCGTCACCGCGGATAACGGCAATGTCGTCATCGAATTCAATGACGGCATGACCATGGACCTCGGCCGCAATCAGCAGGCCGCGTTGAACGAAGATGCCTTGGTCCACCAGAATCCGGTCGAGCCAGCCGCCGTTCAGCAAGCATTATTGCTCGATGCAAACTTCGATCCTAACAAGGCATTGAGAGCGACTGCCGCAGGCGAGGCCCAAGCTGCCGACGATTCCGCCGAGCCCCGCCCCGAGGGTAACGAAGGCCATGGCGCGGTTTTTGTCGTGGAGTATAACGATCCTACTTCGCAGCCGGACAGCGGTTACGATACGATTGGAATAAACTTCGGTTTTCCTCCGCCGATGGACGTGCTGATTTTAAATCCCGCACTCGCCTCCGACGCCCCCCCTTTTCTTGAAATAGCTCCTCCAGACGGGCAGGGAGGTCCTGGAGTAGTCCATGAGAAAGGTCTGCCCAATGGCTCAGATCCGACGTCGAACGCTCACATTGTTTCCAGAGGAAAGATTACCGTTGGGGACCCGAATGGCTTGTCCGATATAAAAACCATTACCATAGGCAATCAGACTTTTGATGTCGGGGGCAATAAACTGCCCACCCTTGTTGGCCAAACGATTCCTGGAACGCACGGGACCATTACGATAACAGATTATGATGGTAAGGGGACATACACCTACACATCTACGCTGACTGAAAATGTCGTCGATGATTTTCATACGACAAATGGCAATCCTGACCCTGGTCAGAATCCCGATGTTCCCGAGAATGATGGTTTTCATGTCACTGTCTCCGACAAGACCGGCGGCCGTGCCGAGGGCGATATTACCATCAGGATTGCGGACAACGTACCGACCGCGGTAAACGACACCGACACTATTCCCGGAGGCTCTTTCGATTCGGCAACGGGCAACGTGATCACCGACGCGGAAGGCGACGGCGGCGCCGACACCCAGGGCGCGGACGGCGCCACGGTGACGGCGATCGCCGGCAACAACCCGGGCGGCTCGGCGCTGACGCCGGTGGGCGGCGGCACGACCGTCAACGGCCAGTACGGCCAGTTGACCATCAACGCGGACGGCAGCTACAGCTACAGCCGCAGCGCCGGCACCCCGGGCGGGGTGAGCGATGTGTTCACCTACACGCTGACGGACGCTGACGGCGACGCCAGCACGGCAACGCTGACAGGGTAATCGCGCTTAAATCATCCCGATGACACGGAGTAAATAATCGTTATCCTATCCGGCCTTTAAGCGCTTGATTTTCACTCCCACCTTAGACGTTTTTTCAGCTTTGGTCAGGTTCAGGGCAATATGCCGGATCACCGCCAAGTTCGCCGCACTATGTCCTTTCCGCGTTCGATTGCTGTCCTCATCAAAGGCGATATCAAGCACCCAATGAAGATTATTTTCAATCGCCCAGTGTGCTCGCACCGCACGCTCCAATCGCTTCGGATCATGGGCATCCAGACTGCTGATAAAATAGCGCGTTTCCTCGGTTACTTTGTTATCGATTTCTCTTTTGGCCGTGACGGCGATAATACTTTGCAAGCCTTTCCAGCCATGCCGCTCTTGCAGCCAAGCAATGTCGGCGGTTGCTCGAAGTGAGCGCGTTTCGATTCGGCCATGCTCGCCGTCATAACTGACAGAGGCGACTGCCGGCGATAACGACGAGGTAAAAAAGGTAAGGACATCCTCATGCAGAGTACCCTGGTTGCCTTTCAGGCTCAACACATAGTCACCACCTTGCTGTTTAATCTGCTCGGCTATCTTCTTTTGGCACCCCATCGCATCGATAGTCACCACGGCCCCCGCTATATCCAGCCGTGACAATAACTTCGGAATGGCCGTAATTTCATTCGATTTGTCATCGACTTTGACCTACCCTAAAACCAGGTTATTTTGTTGCGCCCATGCGCTGACCATATAGATCGCGGCTTTTTTTGAGGCTTTGTCCACGCTCCGCCTTAAGCACTTGCCGTCGATCGCAATGACTTCCCCGTCGGTGAGACGGGCTAAATCAGATACCCAACGGGAAAAGCAGTCGCTAAACTGGTCGGTATCAATGGCCGCATACACTTCACCGAAGGTGTCGTGCGAAGGGATGCCATGCTCTAATCCCAGCAATTCAGTGAACCAGTCCTCTTTGGCTAAGCCAAATTCTTCAATCGCAACCCAGTTATCCGCTCCGCAAATCACTGCGCGGAGGCTGATAAAGAATATATCTTGCAGTTGATGCTTCTTTTGCCGGTTAACCCTAGGGTCTTTAATGCTCGAAAAGTGATGAATAATTGAAGGCGTTGGTTTTTCTATCATTGCAATTCAAAATGATAGACTTATTACCTCATCTAAATTCTATTTTCAAGTGCTTTTAAGCGCGATTGCCCTGATGCCAATGCCGCGTTGACGCAGTTGCAGGACAATATTACGGTACAACAGCAACCGTAAGCCATAAGACCGATTCGCCATACGGCGACAGGGATAAAGGATTGCCCCTCGGACATGCTCTGAAGCGGGACGGGTTATTCAACCCGTCCCAAACGTTTGCAGGCTTCAATGTCGGGGAGGAATGAAATCTCAGGTCGGGCGCCGGGATTTTAGGCGATGGCGATCGTTCGCAGGGTTTCGGTACGGAAGCGGTAATTTTTATTCAGGCAATGATCCAGCCATTTTTGCAGAAAATAATTTAACCGCCATTTGTAATTCATAATCTCAAGACTCAGGCCGGGATCCTTGTAAACCTTGGCGACGGCGGCGCGGGCGTGGTCGCTGATCACTTCGGCCAGGCGCAGGTCCAGATAGAGCCGTATCGTGACGGCGGGTTCCAGAAATTCCTCAAGATTTTTTTTGAAGCTGTGGCTCAGCAGAATCGTCAGCGTATAGGGCGAGCGTTCGAGCACTTCGAGATGCAGCGTCGAACTTCCTTCGGCAAGGCCGGTCGCGGTGTCGCGGTAGTTGAGCAGGTCGGGAATCAAGCGCAAGAGCTTTTGATAGTTGGCGGCGCAGACCTGTTCGAGGCAGAGCGATTTGTTGACCGGGTTCAGCTGGCTCATAACCGCGGCGAATCTTCGCTGTAGCAGGCATAGGCGCTGGCGGTCTCCCATAATACGACCTGAGACACATTCAAGCCGGCCTGTTGCAGGTAACGGTAGATCATTTTGCTGAGCACCTCGGCGGTCGGATGTTCGTCCAGGGCCAGGAAGCGTTCGTTGTTCGCGACCAGCATCGGGATGATCGGGTCGTCCTTGTGCAGCAGAAAATTATGATCGAGATGCTGATCGATGTAAGCCTCGACGCAGTCCCGAATGTCAGAAAAATCGCAGACCATGCCTTGGGAGTTAAGCTGTTCCTGCTGGATCGAAATGGAGGCTTTGACGCTGTGTCCATGCAGATGACGGCATTTTCCGGGATGGTTCATCAGCCGGTGGCCATAGCAAAAATAAACCTCTTTGGTTATCGTGTACATTTAAATCAACATCCTTTGATGCTTTTGATCGCCGCGGCGATTTCGAAACTGTGGGTGGTTGCTGGAGTGCAGCGAATGATCTCAATAAAGGCGGTGACCGGCGGGCCTTGCGGGCTTCTGAAGACATGAATCTCGGCGGCCTTGCCCTGCGGCAGCGCCTGGTCTGCGATAAACGAAATTCCTGCGCCGCTGATCGATTTACAATGACCTGACCTTTGCTCGGACGAACCGGCCAATTTGATGGTGATTTCGCTGCCAAGCGTCAGCCGCATTTGTTGGCGCTTCTCATTATAATCGGGCAAAATTTTAACCTGGATTGAGTGATAAAAACACAGGGATTTGAGCAGCATAGCCGTCGCATCCCGTTCGGTTTAGCCAAAGTTTACTATAAAAGTCTTGCCAGGGGCTAAAAATCCCGATGCCGAGTTTTCGCCGGCCATTAGCCCTGCAAAATCGTCTGAATTTCGGTAAGATGTGCGGATGACCCGATGCCGTTCAGTATGCAAGACGAGGGACATGCTTCGATTCACGTCAATAGGCAGGCGTTCGAATGGATTGGCATCGATTTTTTGGTCGCATCAATTGACTAAGCACAGACCGTTGAGTGGGAATAAATGAGTAAAGCAACAGTATTAACAGGCATCACGACCACCGGCACGCCGCACCTGGGCAATTATGTCGGCGCGATTCGGCCGGCGATCGCGGCGAGCAAAATCGACAATGTCGCGCCTTTTTATTTTCTGGCCGATTATCACGCGCTGATCAAATGCCAGGAGCCGGAGCGGGTCCGCCAGTCCAGTCTGGAAATCGCCGCGACCTGGCTGGCCTTGGGGCTCGATACCTCGAATGCAGTTTTTTACCGGCAGTCGGATGTGCCCGAAATCCTGGAACTGTCCTGGATTTTGACCTGCGTGACCGCAAAAGGCTTGATGAACCGCGCGCATGCCTACAAGGCCGCCATCGCGGACAATGAACAAAGCGGCGAAAATGATCCGGACAAAGGCATCACGATGGGTCTGTTCAGTTATCCGATTCTGATGGCGGCCGATATATTGATGTTCAAGGCCGACAAGGTACCGGTCGGCAAGGATCAGATTCAGCATATCGAAATGGCGAGAGACATCGCGGCGCGCTTCAATCATATTTACGGCGAGCATTTTGCCCTGCCCGAGGCGGTGGTCGAGGAGCACGGCGCGACCTTGCTGGGACTCGACGGCCGCAAGATGAGCAAGAGCTATAACAATACGATTCCTTTGTTCGAGCCCGAGAAAAAACTCAGAAAGTTGATCAACAAGATCAAAACGAACTCGCTGGAGCCGGGCGAGCCGAAGGACCCCGAGACTTGCACCTTGTTCAGCATTTACCGGGCGTTCGCGACGCCGGCCGAAGTCGGCGAGATGCGGGTGCGCTATGCGAACGGCATCGGCTGGGGCGAGATGAAGCAGGCCTTGTTCGAATACATCAACGAGCATATCACGCCGGCCCGGGAGCGCTATGAGGCGTTGATGCAGGCGCCCGATCATATCGAGCAGCAGTTGCAGGACGGCGCGCGCAAGGCGCGTGCGATCAGCGCCCCGTTCATCAAGGAATTGCGCGATGCGGTCGGTATTGCCAGGATTTCCGCGTGAGCAAAATCACCTTCGGCGACTGGCTCAGGGAATCCTTGCAGTTTATCGGCCGCGCCCCGGTTACCTGGTTCGGCTGTTGCTTGATCATCGGCGCCTTGATGACGCTGGGAAAATTGTCCTTGGCGCTGGGCGTGTTCGTGTCGGTCAGCAGTCTGTTTGTCGGCGTCGGCGTCGCCAAATATATCGATCTGAAGTCCAGCGGCGAAAACCCGGTCGCTTTGGGCTGGGCGGTCAAGAAAAGCCTGCCGCTGGCGATCCTGGCGGCAGGCAGTCTGGTGCTTTGCTGGGGGGCTTTCAGGACGATAGCCGGCATTGCGGCCGGCGATTGGCAAAACATCGCCAAGTTTTTCTTCTATTGGGAATTCACCCCGGAAAACCTGCTGCGGCAAACGACGCGCGAATTGGCGATCTGGCTGTTCGGCTATGCCAATGTCGCGCTGATTTTTTGCCTCTTGATGTTGAACAGCTTCGCGAACTGGTTCAGCTATCCGTTGATGCTGTTTAGAAATTACGGTTGGAGCGCGGCGAAGGAAGAGGGCCGGACGGCGCTATCCGAATGTTCGAACGCATTTTATAAATTGCAGGGCTTCATTTTTTTACAGGCGCTGCTTTGCCTGTCGGTCACGCCGTTTTTGACGCCGGTGCTATATATGCTGACTTCGACATTGATGTATGTGTCTTATCAGAGCGTATTCGGCGGCAAGTCCAAATAAATTCCGGTCGGATTCGATCGCCTAAGCGCTCCCGATTAGATTTTTTCAAGCAGCGGAAAGGCTTGTTGCAGTGTCGGCAACTGTTCCTCGGGCAGTTCGAGCACCAGCTTGATCTGTTCGGCAAACTGCTGTTCGAGGATGCGGCCGTTCAGTTTTTTGAGCAAATACTCCAAGGGCTGCAACTGGCTGTAAGTCGCCGCCAGCCTGACGCTGGCCATGGCGATGAAAGGTTCGATGTCGGCTTCGTCGATGACTCGTTTGGCGGCGTTGCCGTAGGCGCGCGTCAAACCGCCTGCGCCGAGCTTGATGCCGCCGAAATAACGGACCACCACCAGCAGCACGTCGATCAAATCCTTGCCATCCAGGTGCTGAAAGATCGGCTTGCCGGCCGTGCCGGAGGGCTCGCCGGCATCGTGAAAACGGTAAACGAAGCCTTGCGGCGTCTTGAGTCGATAGGCGTAAACGATGTGCGTGGCGTCCGGGTATTCGGCATGCAGTGTTTTCAAATGCCGGGCGACCGTTTGTTCGTCCTTGCAAGGAAAAATCATGCCGATAAAGCGCGATTTTTTGATGTTGTCTTCAATCGTGTGTTGGGATTTGACACAATACACGCATCACTCCGAAATTGGCCTGCAAATCGCGTATGATAACAACACATCCGCATGCTTCCGAAAAAATTCACCATCCGGCCGACCGCCGGCGCCTGCTCGAAGAATTCAAGCGCTGGTTGCCGTCCGCCTCGATCCTGGCCGAGGCGGAAGCGTTAAGACCGTATGAATGCGACGGTTTGTCGGTTTACCGCTGCCCGCCGTGGCTGGTTTTACTGCCGGAAACGGTAGAACAGATTCAACAGATCCTGCGCATTTGTTATCGCGAGGGCGTGCCGGTCGTGGCCAGGGGCGCGGGCACCGGGCTGGCCGGCGGCGCCTTGCCGCTCGACAATGGCGTGCTGCTCGGTTTGGCGAAACTGAACCGGATACTCGAAGTCGATCCCCGCAATCGGCTGGCCAGGGTGCAGCCCGGTGTGCGCAATATTGCAGTCTCGGAGGCAGCGCGGCCTTATGGCTTGTTCTATGCGCCCGATCCCTCATCGCAGATTGCCTGCACCCTGGGCGGCAATGTCGCGGAAAACTCGGGCGGCGTGCATTGCCTCAAATACGGTTTGACGACGCACAATGTGCTGGAGGTCAAGCTCGTGACGATGGATGGCGAGTTGCTTACCTTGGGCGGCGGCGGACTCGAGGGTCCGGGGCTCGATTTGCTCGCGGTGGCGATCGGTTCGGAAGGGCTGCTCGGCATCGCGGTCGAGATCACGGTCAAATTGCTGCCCTTGCCGGAAGACACGCAAGTATTGTTGGCGGCGTTCGACGCTGTCGAAAAGGCGGGCCGGGCGGTTGCCGGGATCATCGCCGCAGGGCTGCTGCCGGCCGGTCTGGAGATGATGGATCATACGATCATTCAGGCCGCGGAGGACTTTATCGGCGCAGGTTATCCAGTCGAAGCCGAGGCGGTTTTGATCGTCGAATTCGACGGGATGCGGGAACAGGTCGAGCAGGACCTGGAGCGTGCGGCCTACTTGCTGAAGGCCTGCGGCGCCTATCGGCTCGACATCGCCGCGACCCCGGAGGACAGGCTGAAAGCATGGGCGGGCCGGAAGGCGGCATTCCCGGCCGCGGGCCGGATCAGCCCGGATTATTACTGCATGGACGGCACGATACCGCGCCGTTTTCTGGCCGACACCTTGAAAAAAATCGCCGAATTATCCACCCAGTACGGTTTGACGGTCGCGAATGTGTTTCATGCCGGCGACGGCAATCTGCATCCCTTGATTCTTTATGATGCGGCAAAACCCGGCGAGCTCGACAAGGCCGAGCAATTGGGCGGGGCGATTTTGGCGTTGTGCGTCGAGGTCGGCGGCACGATTACCGGCGAGCATGGCGTCGGCATCGAAAAAATGAATCACATGTGTTTGCAGTTTTCGGCAAGCGAATTGAGGCAGTTTCACGCGCTAAAACGCGCATTCGACGAGAAGGGCTTGTTGAATCCCGGCAAGGCCATCCCGAGTCTGCACCGCTGCGCGGAATGGGGGGCGATGCACGTGCATCAGGGCAACGTGCGTTTTCCCGATATTGAGCGGTTTTAGAGCCTAAGCGGATCTTGCGGTCAAATCAATTGACCCAGGCCGAAAGCTCCCAGGTAGGTCAAAACGAAATACAGCAAGGCGAGGACGCCGCTCGCGATGACATTGACTTCAATGACTTGTTTAAAGATGTAGGTAACCAGCGCAAAATCCCAGAAGATCAGCGCAAACAGCAGGTAATAGCTCAACGGATCATCGCTGACGGTCAGCCAGATCATCACCGGGATGATGAATAAGGCGACCACATTCGCGCAGAGCATCATCGCGGTCGTGACCTGGATGAAGCCGTACAGCGTTTTATTAAAAAACAGCATCAGGCCGATAAACAGCAGGGTCAGTCCGGTTTCGATCGTGACCTCGTAAAAGGACTCGAACGGGTCGTCGGTCATGTTGGCCTGCAGGAAATACTCGACCAGGTAATAGAAAATCAGGTTCTGTTTAAAAAATCCGGTTGATCGAATCAGTTCGAGCGGATTGTGCCGGAACCAGCATAAAGGCAGATATTGTCTGATGTTATCGACGGTTGCCATGATGAGTCTGACCCGTTATGCGCTAGCGGCCGGAGAAGGTGTTTTACGGCAGTTCCTTGGGGCCCTTGCTGTCCGCGAAAACGTCGAAAAGCTGCGCATTATAGGTGCTGAACGTATCGTTTAAGGACTGCACCAGATCCTTGGTTTTGCCGGTCAATTGGGTCAGCCGGTTCTTGGTTTTCTTGTTCCAGAGGGCCGGTTCGGAAATCGGCAGCAACATGCGCGAAAAAGTCAGATTTTTTTCGAACATGCCGGCCAGATTTTCGAGCAGATTCAGCTCCTTTTGGCGGTTGTTCAATTGCGCGATGATCAGCTTCGCGTGTAGGCGACTGAAGATCAGGTGAATCGGCGTCATGATCGCGATCAGCACAAGAATCGAGATGGGGCCTAAAATCGGATCGATCAGCGTGGCCAGGACGATGCCGGTGTTAATTTCCGCAAACAAGGCCAGCACGATGAACAGGCTGAGCACCAAGAGGCTGGACATATTGACCCGCTCCTTCCAGGAGGCGATGCCTTTTTTAACTTCCGGAATCACCACGTTGTCGATTTCGGCGATGTTGTCTTCTAGCGCCTGCAGCACGCGGTAAGTCCGGTCGTAGCCGACATTGGCGAGGCGTTGGTCGATCAGGCTGAAATCGATTTTGCCGGCCTGTGGGATGAAGCCGCCATCCTGGCTTGGCAAAATCATGAACTGGCCTGAGGAAACGCCGAGATCGGCCAGGCGCCGTTGCCAGGTCGAGATGATTTCGCCGCTTCTGGCTGCAGTCAAGGCGGCGGGCGCATCGATCAGATAAACCAGTTTATTGGTATCCTGGTGCAATTGAATCTGCGTGATCAATTGGTCCAGCAAAGGCGACGGCGTTTCGAAGGCATCGGCAAAGATGAATACCGTATCGGAGTTTTCGATCGCATAAGTGATCAAAAAAGACGTGACCGCGTTGGCCGGCGTCGCGCCGATGGCGGGGGCTTCTATGAACAGCTTGCCTTTCAGGTGGTCGCTGGGCAGCGTTTTGAGTTCCAGATAGGCATTGATGCGGCTGCCTTCGCCCGGCTGCAATTGCTCGAGCTTGTGGCTGATCTGATAAAACGGGAAGCGGTGATCGACATCGAGCGCGGTGCCGGGCAAGATGGTCGGGCTAGTCTGGTTGTTGTGCAGCAGCACCGAAAATTTGTTATGCGAGGTTTGCAGGCCGGTCAACTGCAAATCGGAGCCGAAATAACTGTTCATGAATTTCGACTTGGCGTTGGAATTGCCGCCGATCAAGGTCACGATCGGCCACCAGGAACTTTTAGTCGCGGTGGTTTGATCCGCATCGATCAGGCCGAGGTCGAATTCCAGTTGATCGAGTTCATGAAAGACTTTGGAGGTTTTTTGTAAAATCGGGCTGTCGCTGGCGAAATATTTTTCCAGATTTGCCAGGTATTTGCTTACAGTCTTTTCAGTCATTGTCGTCACACCGGTTTGTTAAATTTATTATTCTGGGTATGGAAAGCCGAATGCTTGCCGCCCTGGGTGAACTGGGGCCGAACTTTATCGCTCGGTATCTCAGGGCGTCATGGGCGGCCGCATCGGGCTAGCTACCGGTTTGTTAAGCCGTGCTTTACAGCTTTAATTCATCTCGTTATTGTTTTTATTATGCATGAGCGCTTAACGAATCGGTTACGAAAACCGTTGCTCTCCGCTCGGAAAAAAAACCGTAAAAAAGAGCGTATTGGTACGATGATACAAAAAATGGAGCAAATATTAAAGGTATTTTATTGCCGGAAGACTCGCGGTGACTGAGCTTCGCAGGCGGTCTTCGCTTTGCCGCGGAACTTCGCTTTTGCCGATGACTCACGGCTAAAAGTTTTTTTGATGAAGGGCTTGGATTTTGGCCGCGTTGCCGTCAAGCCGCGAGAGTCGGTTGATGCCTGTATTTTTCTCCACGGCAGGCCGCGAATTTGTGTATATTTATCGGGTTTTCAACCGGGCCGGTTATCGCCTTGTTACGTTCGAATGGCTGATCAAACATGAAGCTGCCTTATTTCCTTGGCTTGTTTATATGCATGCAGGCCGTCCTGTTACAGGGATGCTCGCTGCCGTTTGTCGGAGGGGTCGGCGACACCGGATTGAGTAAAGAAGAGTTCGCGCACTATGTCGAAGAGGTGTTCCGCTTTCAAAACCGGATGACCAGCGAAGTGATGATGCTGACGGCGAGCGATGACGACAGCGACTTTTCCGCCTTATTGAAGTCCGAACAGCATATGCAGCAGGTCTGCGCGCCGCTGAACGAATATGTCTCCCGTGATATTGACGGGCTCGGTACCAGTTTGATATTGCGGCGGAAAGTCGTCAAAACGACGCTCGATTGCGACCACGCCGCGCATGAAGTCGAGGTGTTGCTGAAACGTTAGGCGGCTTCAGGCGTCCCGGTGCTGCGGGGGGCAGGGACGCCCGGCGGTTTTTCATTCACCCATTTCGTAGGTATTGCGCCCTTGCAAGCGCACCGGCTGCAAGATCGTCGGCTCTGGCGGTTTGCTCTGGTCGAGATTGGGATAATCCAGCGTATAGTGCAGGCCGCGGCTTTCCTTGCGCCGCATCGCGCTGCGGATGATCAACTCGGCGACGATCACCAGATTGCGCAGTTCGAGCAGGTCGCTGGTGACCCGGAAGTTGCCGTAATACTCGGCGATTTCCTTTTTGAGCAGCTCGACGCGGCTCTGCGCCCGGTGCAGGCGCTTGTCGCTCCTGACGATGCCGACATAGTCCCACATGAAATTCCTGAGCTCGTTCCAGTTGTGCGAGACGACGACTTCTTCATCGGAGTCGCTGACCTGCGATTCATCCCAGGGCGGCAGCGGCGGCGGCGGGGCAATCTCGGGCAGTTTTTTGACCAGGTCGATATGCGCGCGCTCCGCGAACACCAGGCATTCGAGCAGTGAATTGCTGGCCATCCGGTTGGCGCCGTGCAAGCCGGTGCAGGCGACTTCGCCGATCGCGTAGAGATTGGCGATATCGGTGCGCGCATAGCTGTCGGTCAGCACGCCGCCGCAGGTGTAATGCGCGGCCGGCACGACCGGAATCGGCTGCCGAGTGATGTCGATATCGTAATCGAGGCACTGTTGATAAATGGTCGGAAAATGCTCGCGGATGAAGGCTTCGGGTTTGTGGCTGATGTCCAGATAAACGCAGTCGATGCCGCGTTTTTTGATCTCGGCATCGATCGCGCGGGCGACGATGTCGCGCGGCGCCAGTTCGCCGCGCGGGTCGTAGTTTTGCATGAACGGTGCGCCGTTCGGCAGGATCAGCTTGCCGCCTTCGCCGCGGACCGCTTCGCTGATCAAAAAGGCGCGCGCCTGGGGATGATAGAGGCAGGTCGGATGGAACTGCATGAATTCCATGTTGCTGACGCGGCAGCCCGCGCGCCAGGCCAGCGCGATGCCGTCGCCGGTCGAACTTTGCGGATTAGTGCTGTAGAGATAGACCTTGTTTGCGCCGCCTGTCGCCAATACCACCGCGCGCGCGGCGATCGTTTTGACCTGTTGTTTTTGGGTGTCCAGCACATAAGCGCCGAGAATGCGCTTGCCGATCGGGCTGGCGCCGTCAGCGCAAGGGCCGGTAATCAGTTCGACTACGTTATAATGCTCTAACAGGTCGATATTGGCATGTTCGCGCGCGCGTTCGATCAGCGACAGGGACACGGCCTTGCCGGTCGCATCGGCGGTATGTACGATGCGCCGATGCGAATGGCCGCCCTCGCGGTGCAGGTGCAGTTTGAATTCGCCGGATTCGGTTTCTTCCCCGGTAAACACCACGCCCTGGCTGCGCAGCCAGTTGATCGAGCTTTTGCCGTGCGTCACGGTCAATCGGACGATGTCCGGATCGCAAAGGCCGGCGCCCGCGTCCAGGGTGTCCTCGATATGCGATTCGATCGAGTCTTCGGCGTCGAACACCGCAGAGATGCCGCCTTGTGCGTAAAAAGTGCTGCCTTCGGTGAGTGCGAATTTCGAGAGTACCGCGATTTTGACTCCATGTTCGGCCAGTTTTAAGGCTAAACTTAAGCCAGCGCCGCCGCTGCCGACGATGAGAACATCAGGGTGATTGACTGAATTATGCATCTGAAGTTGAAGGAAGGTGTGCGGAATAAGGTGTCAGGCGTTGATCGAGGGTTTTGCCACGCTCGGAAAACAGCAAGGAATTCAGATTGAAGCGGATACTAATCAACGGCCTATACTCTGGAAATGCAGTGTCGCAAGGATAAATCGGTGCCTGCTTAAGGGCCGGACTGGCTTAGTTGGCAAGCATCATGGATAATAGCCATTTTTGCCGTGATAGCAATTTTTTTTGTCATAGCAGAACTAATGCGGTTTAATTCTGTCCATTCTACCATCCAAGAACATAAGTGAAGAGTCATTCTAGGGCGAGCGAACAACTGGACGAAGACCTGGTATTGCGGGTACAGCAGGGCGATAAGTCCGCGTATGATCTTTTGGTGATCAAGTATCAGCATAAGATTGTTCAATTGGTCAATCGCTATGTTAAAGATCCTAGCGAGTCGCAAGATGTCGCGCAGGAGGCTTTTATCAAAGCCTATCGGGCGCTGGGTAGCTTTCGCGGCGAAAGTGCTTTCTATACCTGGCTATACCGGATCGCAATCAATACCGCGAAAAATTATCTGATGTCCAGATCAAGGCGAAATGTCGATATGCAGATAGACGTTCAGGATGCTGAAGTCTATGAAAATCTGCCGCAGTTGCATGGCCAGGAAACGCCCGAAAGGGAACTGCTGAGCCGGGAAATTGTCGAGACAATCAAAACGGCGATCGCAAAGCTGCCTGAAGAAATGCGGATCGCCATCATGCTGAGGGAATTTGAAGGAATGAGCTATGAGGAGATTGCTCAGGCGATGGATTGCCCTGTAGGAACGGTGCGCTCACGCATTTTCAGAGCGCGTGAAGCCATTGATAGTAAACTCAACCCCCTGCTCGATTGACGGTGATATTTGATGCACGAAGATTTAATTCAAAAAATTTCTCAATTTCTGGACGATGAGCTTCCCGAAGAAGAATCCTTGCGCCTCTTGCAAAAAATGCGGACCCACTCCGAGTTGGCAGGCAAGATGCGCCGTTATGAGGCAATTAAGCAAGCCATAAAAAATGATGAAGAGTTAATATCGGCAGCGCCCGATTTCGTGGCCTCGGTCAGCAGCCAGCTTCAGCAAGAGCCGACCTACCTGATTCCGAATACGACGCGGCACTGGATTCGCCACCGACATTTTGGGCGTTCGCATAAAATTGCCGCCGCGGCGGCATCGGTCGCGGTGATCGCGTTTGTGGCGCACACGCAGCGTCCTGAACCTGCCAGCCCGGTACAGATTGCCGCCGTCAAAGAGACGGCCAAACCCGCCCCGCAATTGGCGGAGGTCAAGGCTTCCCGGAATGCCTATCCGGTCAATCAACAAATCAGCGATTATTTGCAGGCGCACAGCAGCATTTATACCAATAGCCAGGCTGATTTTCAGCCTTATGCGCAAGTTACGCATTACAGTCAAAAATGATTTTGGTTGTTCGCTTTTTCCTGATAATTTTCTGCTCAATCGGGCCGGTCTCAGCCGAAGACAGCGACTTAACCGCCAAACAGATTTTGGCGAATATGGTTCAGGCCATGAGGTCCCTCAATTACGAGGGCACCGTCGTGTTTTTCCGTAACGGCAGGCTCGAATCGATGAAATATTCGCATGCGTCCGCGCCGGACAGGGAGCAGGAACGTCTGATCTCATTGAATTCGCCATTGCGGGAAATCGTCAGAAATGGCGACCTGGTCAGTTGTCGTTATAATGACACGCAAACCGTCGTGTTCGACCATAGGCCTTTCGAGCATTCGTTTTTGGTCAATTTTTCGAGCCATCTTGACGCACTGGCCAATCTTTACGACTTTGCTCTGTCCGGCGAAGAAGATGTGGCGATGTTTCCGGCCTATGTGATCGATATTCAACCGAAAGACGAATTCCGCTACGCGCGGCGGATCTGGGTCGAAAAGCTGCAGTTTTTGCCGTTAAAAATCACCGTGTATGACCTCAGCGGCGCGCTTCTCGAACAGGTCGTTTTTACCGAGCAGCATGTCAAGGAAGCCTTGCCTTTTAGCGAGGTGAAACCGGAGGATGCCAATCGGAGCGGCCGAGCGATCAAAGAGAGCGTCCCCGGCGCTTTGCGCTTTGCCGTGAAGAATCCGCCGGCCGGTTTCAAAGAAGTCTATTTTGCGCGCAGAACGATGCATGATTCCCGTTTACCCGTCGAACACTTGCGGATGAGTGACGGTTTGGCTTCGGTTTCCGTTTATGTGGAAAACAAAAATCCCGAGATCGAATCAGGCCCTAGGTCAGTCGGTGCGGTCAACTTCTACAGCCGCAATCTCGATGATTATCAGGTGACGGCGATGGGCGAAGTGCCGCCGTTAACGGTCAAAACGATTGCCGAAGGCATTGGGCTCAAAAACGGCGGCCGCTGAAGGCTTCCCTCTATTCAATATTGCGGAATTGCCGAAGGTAATCCGATTTTTTAAATTTTTTACTGTGTATTTCCGGCCCTACAGACCATCGCTAAAATGGCGGGTAGGCGATCATTTTATTATTTGGGATTAGAGGTTTTATGCTTAAAAGGCTTGGGTGGTCAGTTTTTCTGGTCTTTTTGTTCGGTCACGAGGTTTACGCGCAGCTGCCTGATTTTACCGAAATGGTCAAAAAAAATGGTGTGGCGGTCGTCAATATCAGCACCACCCAAAAAGCGCCTCCGGAAACCAGCAGTCTTCCTCCTCAGGAGCAACAACTGCCCGAGGACTTGCCGCCCGAAATGGAGGAGTTTTTCAAACACTTTTTCAATGCGCCAGGCGGTGATTCCGTCCCCAGGGATACGCAGTCGTTGGGTTCGGGATTCATCATCTCGGCGGACGGTTACGTGCTGACCAATCACCATGTCGTGAAGGATGCCGACGAGATTGTCGTCAAGCTGACCGATCGAAGAGAGCTGGTCGCCAAGCTAGTCGGTTCCGACGCGCGCACCGATGTCGCGTTATTGAAAGTTGACGCCAAGGATTTGCCGATCGTGACTATCGGTTCGCCGGATAAATTACAGGTCGGCGAATGGGTGCTCGCGATCGGCTCGCCTTTCGGTTTCGAACAGTCGGTAACAGCCGGCATCGTCAGCGCCAAAGGGCGCAGTCTGCCCGGCGGCAATTATGTGCCGTTCATTCAGACCGACGTCGCGATCAATCCCGGCAATTCCGGCGGCCCCTTGTTCAACATGGAGGGCGAAGTCGTTGGCATCAATTCGCAGATCTACAGCCGGACCGGCGGCTTCATGGGCTTGTCGTTCGCGATTCCGATGGATGTCGTGACGAATGTGGTCGATCAGATTAAAACCAAGGGCAAGGTGTCGCGGGGCTGGCTGGGTGTGCAGATTCAGGACGTGACCCGCGAACTGGCCGAATCGTTCGGCATGAAGCGTCCGCATGGCGCGTTGGTCGCGAAAGTGTTGCCTGGAAGCCCGGCCGAAAAAGCCGAGATTCAGATCGGCGACATCATTACCGAATTCAATGGCCATGTAATCGAAACCTCGGGCGAATTGCCGCCGATGGTCGGCATGACACCGATCGATGACAAAGCGGAACTCAAGCTGATCCGTCAGGGCGAGACAATGACCGTGCCGATCAAAATCGGCTTGTTGCCCGAGCAGGAAGAGAAATTGGCGGATGCCGGCGGCAAGGGCGAAGTCAAGCCCGACAACAAACTCGGCATCTCGGTGACCGAATTGACCGCCGAGCAACGGGAAATGCTGGAAGTTGCGAAGAATGGCGTACTCGTCAAAAATGTCGGCAAGGGCCCTGCGAAGGACGCCGGTATTCAGCCGGGCGATGTGGTCCTGCGCATTCAGAGCAGCGTGATCAAAAGCGTCGCCGATTTTGACAAGGTCGTCAAAAACCTGCCGGAAGGCAAATCGATTGCATTGCTGGTTCAACGCCGCGGCAATCCGGTATTCTTGGCGCTGAAGATAGGCAAGCAATAACACGCGTTTGTTACCCCCGGCCCCATCGGCATACCGATGGGGCCGGGCGGCCTTCCCGATCGATCCCTATATTTCGCTCAAAAAACCCTTGAAGCGGTCATGAATTTGATCGCTAATCGCGGCGATCCGCTCTTCCGTATACGGAATACGATCAAATTTCCCCCACACCGGCGCCGGCCATGCCGCATCATTCTGGTATCTGACGATATGATGGATGTGCAGTTGCGGCACCAGGTTGCCGATCGCGGCGATATTCATCTTGTCGGCCCGGTACAGGTCCGCGAGAGCCTCCGCAAGTAGACTCGACTCTTCGGTCAATTGGGTCCGCTCGTCTGGGCTTAATTGATAAATCTCGGTCAAATCGGGGTTTTCCGGCACCAGAATAAACCAGGGATAGTGGCTGTCGTTCATCAGCAAGAGCCGGCACAGGCCGAAGCGTCCGAGCGTGATACAGTCTTCCGCCAAACGCGGATGCAATTCAAATGTTGGCTTCATGCAGGCTGGGATTCCTGATATCCGGGAAGAGGGAGTCGTTCCATGAGATAGCACAGGCAATCCTGCCGGATCACGTGTTCGTCCAATGTCAGCATCGAAGGCATCGTTTGGCGGGTGATCTGCAAATTGCCGCTCTTCAGGTCAAAAAAACGATCGGTCACATCGTTGCCCTGTTCATCTTGGGCGAGCAAGGGCGACAGGGCGGCATTGCGGGCTTGGCCCAAGATCGTGCCCGGCGCAATTTCGGTAAAGTTCATCCGTTCCAGATCTTCGTTCAATAATAAATCGCAATCGGCCCGCGTGAAGCTGAACGAGACGGCGTCGGCGACCTTGACCTGCGCGACCGTATGGAACAGATCGAGGTCGCGGGCATGCACCGGATGTTCCGGCAGTTGGGACAGATGCAGGCAACTGTCCAGAAATTCAAAGGCATGATCGACGCCGTGCTGCTGGCCGGGGCGTCCGCATTCGAGGGTTACCGACGGGCATAGCGCGGCGAAGGCGGCCGATTGCACGCCGGTTGGGCGCTTGAAATAAACGACCAGGCGGCCGAACAGGGCCGCCAATTGCATAAAGTCGTTATCGAGCCGGTTGATGCAGGCGTAATGCGGGTTGAGGCCGGTGTTGTTGTGCACGTCGATGCTCGCGAAGACTTTACGTGCCCGCATGACTTCGAAGACCGCGGCGGCCATCTCCGTTTCCGGTGAGGCAGGCAGTTCGGTGCCGGGCCAGATCCGGTTGTAATCGGGCTGCTGCTCCAGTCGCCTGACATTCTGCGCGGCTGCGTCGATGTTGCCGAAAAACAAAGACAGCGATCTCGGCAATTCCCGCTGCCTGTATTTTTTGAGCAGTTGCTGCAATGCTAAAAAGCCGGTCGGTTCATTACCGTGCAGCAGTACCGAGATGAACAAGGGTTCCGCCAGTTTGCCCGGCAAATGCATCAGCGTGGGTTTCGGCAAAATCTGCCGCAGATCGATCGTGTCGGCCTCCAACAGGCCTTCCGGCAGCGCATGCAATTGATCAAACCGGGGCTCGGTCATGGCCACTCGCTGACCGCATTGCCGCTGTTCTGGCTTTTCAGGTAAGTTCGGGTCATTTCAGTAAAATTTCGCTCATGTTCGTTCGCAAAGCGCCGCTGCCAGTCGCTGCCGTTCTGTTTGTTCGCGATACGCTGGCGGATGACGCCTAAATAAGCGTCGATATCGGTGGGGTTGACGCCGAACGCCTTTAAGCCTTCGGCCGCCCGCGGCAACAGTGCCGTGCGTAAGAGGTGGTCGATCCTATGCCGGGAGCCGTCAAACCAGACGATCGTGCTGTCGAGTCCGTGGCGGGCGGCCTGATAAAAATTATCCTTCGCTTCCGGAAAGGTCAACGGCAGGCCATGGCTGATCACCTGTTCGCAAATATTATGCGTCAGGCCGAAATAAAATGCCGCATTCGCGATGGCGTCGAGCGGCGTCGGTCCGGAAGCGGGCGTCCTGTGTTCAATCCGGATGTGCGGCGTGCCGTCCGGGTCGAAGCCGACCAACGGCCGGTTCCAGCGCCAGATCGTGCCGTTGTGCAGGCGTAAATGCGCAAACTGCTCGGCGCCGGTATCCTGAGTGACCGGCAGCAAGACCGGAAAATGCGCCAGATTTTCTTCAAAACATTCGATCACCGAATGCCTCAGATAGCCCGAACCGAAGCCGACACGGTGCAGTGGCCCCCGCGCCGCGCCCGCGAAACCGCCGGTTTCGACGGCCTGCTCGAACAAGGGAATCCGGGTTTCATGCCAGAGTTCCTTGCCGAACAAAAACGGCGAATTGGCGCTGACGGCGACGATCGCCGCGGAGGCGATCAGCGAAGCATTGTAAAAATGATGCGCCAGATCCGGAGGCAATTGAATGTGAGTCTGAAACGAGGTGGTCGCCGCTTCGAGCATCACGTCATGATGGTCGACTTTCAGATGTTCGGCGCCGTTGATGTCGATATGAATCGGTTTGCCGCGGGCCCGCAGGATTTGCTCGTTCAACGCCTTATAGCGGTGCATGTCGGACATATTGCCGATGTGCAGGTCGCTTTGCGCGAGCGTCGGCAGAATGCCGATCATCAGCGCGCGATGGTTCATGCTTTCTGCATGCCGGCTGGCGTTTTGCCAGGTGCGCTCCAATTGAGCATGCAGGCGGCCGAACACCTCGCCGGTCAGCGGCTCAGGATCGCAATTCAGCTCGAAATTAAACTTGGCGAGTTCGGCGCTGGTCAAGGGATCGTTCAGCGTCGCCAGATACTGCCGATTGATCGGGGCGGGGCGCATCGCCTGATCGACCAGCCAGGCCTCGATCTCGAAACCGGCGACGGGCGGCCGACTCGAACAGGATTTCCGGGCTAGCATCTGTTTGAGCAAAGCCGTTTCCTGAGCAAGCTTCTGATGGAAAGCGATAAAATCGCCTTCTTCGAATTGGGTCAGCGCGATTTCTTGTCCCATGGCGGCATCCGGACTGACGGAGATGTCCCATCATACGAGCTTTTTAAAGCCAGCGTCAATGTTAGGAGGATAACGTGTTGAGAGTCAATACGTTGTCCGGTTTTGATCCTTGCCGCGGAGTGATATGGCTACACTGGACTGGGCGCTGAATTTCCTAAGAGCATTGAGAGAAAAAGAGCGGGAAACCTTATCTTGGGGGGCGGCTCGTTATTTTTAAGAGTGAATTGTTGTGTTAAACGTTTGTTATCACTAAACTTCCAAACATCTTGCCGTTAATAAATGAGAGCACAATGAAAAATAATAATCCCAGTCAGTCAGTCAGTCTGTCCGCCGCATCAAGATAGCACAGTTATCCTGTGCGCTGGGTGTTCTGACCGTCACGCCATTGGCGATGGCAGAAGTGACTTTGCTCGACGATGCCTACATCTCTTACGCCGCGGCTGCGAAAAACTTCGGCAAAACGACCACGCTGAATGTGGTTGATGGCGCAAGCGACGGCTATCTTCGCTTCGACTTGGCTCATTCCCTCCCGTCAGGTTCACCGCGTGTCGCTAAAGCGACTTTAAAAGTGTTTATTTCGAGCATCAAAAAAGGCACAAGCGGCTCTTTGACAGTCAATCAAACCACCACTCTTGTCGATGAGTTGGAACTGATCAATACGCCGCCGTTGGCAGTGGGAGACGTTATCGGCTCCGCGGCGGCGAGCCTGAATCGCTGGGTGACCTTCGATGTGACAAGTTATGTCTCGGTACATCAGTACGACGAATCTCTTGCCTTTGCTTTGCAGGGAATAGGAGGTCTGAACGTCAAAATCGACAGCAAGGAAGCCAAGACCACCAGTCATGCGCCGGTGCTGGATATCGTGTGGGATAATTTGGGTTTCTTTGGCTACGAAAATACCGCTAATGGAAACCATGCGCTTGCTAATAATACGACGGGAGCTTCAAATACCGCATACGGGGTCTATGCACTGGGGTCAAATACTGCGGGTTCTCTAAACACCGCGCATGGAAATGCGGCGCTTTATTCAAATAGTACGGGAAGCTATAACACCGCTGTTGGGGTCGCCGGACTACTTTCAAATACTACGGGAAGTAACAATACCGCCAGCGGATACCAGGCGCTTTATTCGAATATTGAAGGAGAATATAACACTGCCCTTGGAAATAATGCGAGTTATGCAAATAGCGCGGGATGGTACAATACCGCTATCGGCTCGGTGGCGCTGCAATCCAATACGACAGGTAGCGCCAACACCGCCTTAGGCTTTGGGGCCGATGTGACTGCCAGCGATCTTATCAATGCGACCGCCATCGGTTCAGGCGCGAAAGTAAACGCCTCCAATAAGGTGAGGATCGGCAATACGGAGGTTGCCGTCATTGAGGGGCAAGTGCCTTTGACTACCACCTCCGACCAACGCTATAAGAACCACATCCAGGATTTGCCGCTAGGCGTGGATTTTATTAATCGACTGCGCCCTGTCGAATACATTCGTAATAACAACCAGACTCAAACCAAGGAATGGGGGGTTATTGCGCAAGAACTGAAACAGACGCTGGTCGATGTCGACTATAAAAATGCTGGCATCGTCTCAGAGGACTCTACGCCGCAAAAATACCTGACTGTCCGCTACAACGATTTTCTGGCCCCGATGATCAAGGCGATCCAGGAGCAGCAGCAAACCATACAAGAGCAGCAAAAAACTATTGCGGCCTTGTCGAAGAGAATTGAAGCATTGGAGCAAAAATAATCTCGCTGAACGTTCTCCGGATTGAGTTTCAGATCGGTTATTCTCTGCGGCAGAAAATAACCGGGATTGGACGAATCATCAAGATGGCGTCGGCGATGCGACAGGCTACAGCGTTGGCTTCTATAACAGCCAACGCTTGTATTCCACACTGGGCTTCTGCCTCCCAACGTTTATGAGCGTGAGATGGCGGCAACGCCCCCTGCCTCGGTGTCCGAAAAAACTAGACGACTACATATCAGGTTTGTCAGTCAGGCTTTCCAGCTGTTTCCAGCGGTTTACGATCTTGCAGAACAAGGTCGCGGTCATTTCCGCATCATAAAGCGCCGAGTGCGCTTTCTCGTTGTCCCAGGCGAGTCCTGCGGCCTTGGCCGCCTTTGCCAGCACCGTTTCCTGGTAGACGAGTCCGCCCAGGGTGGCCGTGTCAAAGGTGCTGAACGGATGAAACGGGTTGCGTTTGTTCTGCGTGCGCTGAATCGCCGCATTCAGAAAGTTCAGGTCGAAGGCCGGGTTGTGGCCGACTAAAATTGCGCGGGTACACAGATTGCGTTTGATGGCATGACGGATCGGCCGGAAAATCATATGCAGCGCCTCGTCCTCGTCGATCGCCATCCGAAACGGATGATAGGGCTCGATGCCGTTGAATTTGAGCGCGGCTTCATCGAGTTCGGAGTTTTTGAACGGAATCACATGCGCCGAATAGCGTTCGGTGATCTCCAGGTCGCCGTCGGCATTGAATTCCACAATCACTGCGCCAATTTCGAGGAGGGCATTTTTCTTCGGATTAAAGCCGGCCGTTTCGATGTCGATAATGACCGGTAGATAGCCTCTAAAGCGTCGGTCGAGGGGGATTGATGGGGATTCCATTAAGATACTATTAAGATGTGATGGGCAGAATTAAGGGGGAGGTAGGTTGTCGCTATTAGGAGACTCGAAGAGCCGTCATATTTGTGATATGTTACGCGCACTTTACTGGTATTGGAACCTTGGCGAAATCGAGAGTGAGAGAAATGCGAAAGTTTGAAAAGTTAACGAAATGTGTTGTATTGGGTCTCGCGGCTCTGGCGGCCGGCTGCGCGACGACATCCCAGGACAAAAGGGATCCATTGGAAAGCTGGAATCGTGATGTACAGGACTTCAACGATGGCCTTGATAACCATGTGATGAAGCCGGTCGCGAAAGGCTACCAATGGATCACGCCGACGTTCGTCGATCGCGGCATCACTAACTTTTTTAGCAATCTCGGCGATATTGGTGTGACGATCAATGATTTGCTGCAAGGGAAGGTCGTGCAGAGCGGCCAGGACGGGGCACGTTTTCTGGTCAATACGACTGCCGGCGTCGCAGGTTTCGTCGATGTGGCATCAATGATCGATTTGCAGAAGCATAACGAAGATTTCGATCAGACCCTGGGTTATTGGGGATTGTCAAGCGGACCTTATCTGGTCTTGCCTTTCTTCGGGCCCAGTTCACCGCGTGGCATAGGCGGTTTGGTTGGCGATGCGGCAATGAATCCTATCAGTTATGTGGGCTTAGGCGTGTCTTCCGGTATCTCTACCGCAATTTCCGGCGGGCTCTTTGCGACGAATGCGGTCGATATGCGGGCTGACAATCTGAGCTCCGAAAAAATCGCGACCGAGGCGGCGGTAGACCGCTACGATTTCTTCAAGAATGCGTATTTCCAGCAGCGAGAATACCTGGTGCATGACGGCAATGTTCCGCAAGATAAGGAACATGAGCAATTTGATATCGAGAAGGAATTCGATGAGCAAAACATGTCTCCGGTCAGTCCTTATTAACGAATGGCGCTGATCTTTCGGGCATATTCGCGGTTTCTCGGTTGGCTGTCGCGGTAGCGCGAGATTCAGGCGTTTTTTCGCGGTGATCCCGAGGACCCGTTGTCGAACGCCCTTTGGGATGTGGGCTTACGGACCTATGTTTGAAAAATGCATGGGCCGGCTAATCATTATGCGAGGTGATCGATTATGCCCAGACCGATCGTAGATTACATCATCATTGGCGCGGGCTCGGCCGGCTGTGTGCTTGCCGGTCGGCTGAGCGAAGATCCAGGCTGCCGTGTGCTGCTGCTCGAGGCTGGCGGCGAGGATGCGGCAGCGGCCATCCAAACGCCGGCGCGATTTGGCGAGTTGCAGGATAGTCTCTACGATTGGGGCGACAGGACTGAGCCGCAGTCCACCATGCACAACCGGCGTATTTTCTTGCCGCAAGGCAAGGCGCTCGGCGGCTCGAGTTCGATCAATTACATGATCTATATCCGTGGCAACCGCAACGATTATGATCATTGGGCCAGCCTCGGTAATACAGGCTGGAGCTATGACGATGTGTTGCCCTATTTCATCAAATCCGAAACGAACGCAACGTTTCGAGACCGTTTCCATGGCGCATCCGGCCCTCTGCGCGTCTCCAGCCATTCCCGCTTAAGCCCGATCACCGAGCGTTACCTCGCCGCCGCCGAGGAGGCCGGCATCGCATTCAATCCCGATTTCAACGGCGAACGCCAGGACGGTTGTGGTCCCTTGCAGCGCACGATAGCCCAGGGCGAGCGCTGTAGTACGGCGAAGGCCTATTTGCATCCGGCTCGTTCTCGTCCCAATCTGACCGTGATCAGTCATGCCCGTGCCACCCGGTTGCTGTTCAATGATCGGCGCGCAATCGGCGTGCAATATTTGCACAATGGCGTGATTGAGCAGGCCTATGCCAGTGCCGAAATCATTCTTGCCGCAGGCGCCCTGCGTTCGCCGCATCTGTTGATGTTGTCAGGGGTGGGGCCGGCTGCGGAACTGGAAGCGTTGGGAATCGAGGTTCTGCATGATGCGCCGGAAGTCGGCAAAAATCTACAGGATCATATCCATGCCAGGGTGCGCTCTGAACTGAGTCAGCCGTTGACTTTCGCACCGCTGTCAGGCAGCGAGAAAGCCTTTGCACGACAACAATACGAGCGTGAAAAAACCGGGCCGCTGGCTTCGAATTTTCTCGAAGCGGGCTGTTTTGTCAAAAGCCGGCCGGATGTCGATACTCCCGATCTGCAATTGTTTCTGTTCGGCAACCTGACGCCCGAATATCCGGAAGCGGGTACGCCGACGCGGCATGGTATCGCGCTGACCGCCTATGTGAACAGGCCGCGCAGCAGGGGGCTGATTACCCTGGCTTCCGCCGATCCGCTGGACCGGCCGCGCATCGATCCTTGTTACTTCAGCGATCCCGATGATTTGCGTTGTTTGGTTGCGGGGGTGCGCTGGAATCTGAATATTCTCTATGCCAGCGCTTTCGCCGAGATTCGCGGCGCAGAATTGTCGCCGGGCATCGACATTCGCGACGATGACAGCTTGGCGGCCTTTGTTCGGCGGACCGCGTCAACCACATGGCATCCGACCAGCACGTGCCGGATGGGCGTGGATGCATCGGCGGTCGTCGATCCGTCCTTGCGCATGAATGGCATTGACGGTCTGCGTGTCGTTGACGCGTCGGTGATGCCGGTCATCGTCAGCGGAAACACCAATGCGCCGGTGATCATGATCGCCGAGAAGGCGGCGGATCTGATCCGGAATTTTGCCTAGTCATCCTTCGCGAGCATCTTTTGTCCAAAAGTCGGCGCGGCGTTAATTTAAATTGTACAGAGTTATGCAGAGTGCTAAAGTGCGAACTTAACGAATAAGGGCTGCATGATCTTTTTCTCGTTCCTTAAAGGCCGAAGTCAGGAGGTGCATCGATGGCGACTACAACAGAGCGCGATCAGGATCAGATTGCCGGCTATATCGAGCGCGCGCGGAAAGCCCAGCAGCGGATTGAAGACTATTCGCAGGAACAGGTCGATGATCTGGTCAAGGCGGTTTGTTGGGCCGTCGTGCGCCAGGACCATGCGGAGCAACTGGCGAAACTGGCGGTCGATGAAGGCGGCTTCGGCAATTACAACGACAAGGTGACCAAGATTCGCAATCGCTGTATGGGAACCTTGGCGGACATTCTGCCGGTCAAAACGGTCGGCGTGGTCGAGGAAATTCCCGAAAAAGGCCTGGTCAAGATCGCCAAGCCAGTCGGCGTAGTTGCGGCGTTAATTCCGACGACCGGTCCTGACGCGACGCCGCCGTTGAAAGCCTTGCTGGCTTTGAAGGGGCGCAACGCGATCATCGTGGCCGCACATCCCCGAACGCAAAAAACCACCGAATTGAGCGTGCAACTGATGCGCGCCGCTTGCGAACAGGTCGGCGCGCCGGCCGATCTGGTGCAGGTGATCGAAAATCCCTCTCTCGCCAAAACCCAGCGCTTGATGCAACTGGCCGATCTGATCGTGGCGACCGGCGGCGCGGCGATGGTCAAATCGGCCTACAGTTCCGGAACGCCGGCCTATGGCGTCGGCGTCGGCAATGCCGTGCATGTCGTCGATGAAACCGCCGATCTCGACGATGCGGCCAACATGATTGCCGCCGCCAAGCGCCATGATCATGCGGCCAGCTGCCTGGCCGATAATGCGGTCGTCGCGCAGGAATCAATATATCAGACGCTGCTCGGTAAGTTGCAGCAGGTCGGCGGCCATCTTTGTTCGGACGCGGAAAAAGCCAAGTTGCAGGCGTTGATGTGGCCGGACCCTGCGATACATCTTCCGAGTGTCGCGGTAATCGCCAAATCGGCGCGGCATATTGCGGGTCTTACAGGTATTCACGTGCCCGATAATTGTACCTTTCTGATCGTCGAAGAGCACGGAGCGGGGCCGGATTTTCCATTTTCTGGCGAAAAGCTGTCGCCGGTGCTGGCGTTGTACCGTTACCGGGATGGCGTCGAGAATGCGATTGCCGAGGTCAATGCGATCACGGCTTACCAGGGGCAGGGTCATACCTGCGGCATCCACACCGCAAATGATGCGCATGCCATGGCGCTGGCGATGCGGACCAAGACTGCCCGGGTCATGGTCAACCAAAATCTGAACGAAGGCGCGGGCAGTCCGCGCAACGGCTTGCCCTATACGCTGAGTTTGAGCTGCGGCACTTGGGGCGGCAACATCACGACCGAAAATGTGAATGCCCGACACATGATCAATCTGACCTGGATGTCGCGGCCGATTGCGCCGAGAACATTCGACGAGCAGGCGCTGTTTCAAAGTCATTGGCTCAAGTATTCACGCTAAATCAGCCGAACGACGTAATGACGATCGCCGAAGCGGCCGATTTATTGAAGGTCAGCAAGGCGGCGCTCGCCCTGCTTTTCGCCGTTACCGGCTGCCTTTTAAGCGCTTTTTATGCATTTATTCAGGAGGAGCCATGCCGATTTATCTCCTCAAGTGTCCCGATTGTGGACACGAGTTTCAAAGCCTGGTGTTGAATGGCGCCAAAATTCCCGAAGTCTGGGTGTGTTCCGAATGCGGAAGCCGCGCGGCCCAGCCGATAGGCGAGCGGCCAAGTGATTTTCATCCGCTCGAAAAACCCCACGGCAAGGGCTGTCCCTGCTGCGGTGGCAATTGAAGCTATGTTCGGTGTTAAGTCTGTATAGGTATTTATACGTATGTACATAAAAATATAACTGCGATAAGGTTGAAAGACGGTCTCTTGGCGTAACATTCGGATTTGGCATAGGGATTCTTAACTTTATTAACGCGGTAAGCGATCGAATGTCATTGTGAACATTGGGGAGCAAGCTATGAATACGAATAAAGTATTGATTCCAACCAGCATGGTGGGCAACTATCCGAATCCGAGATGGTGGGACGCAACGTTTGCGAGACATTTCAAGGGCGACCGGCAGCCGCCCGACGCACTGTTCCGGGAAGCGCTCGAGGATGCGACCGCCGCGCTGGTGACCGATCAACTGAAGGCGGGCCTAGACATCATTGCTGACGGCAGGCTGCACGGCGACAATTATGCCGATCAGGCGCTGTATTACTACTTTGATCGGCTCGGCTATGATCTATCGGGCAAGCATTTGGGTTTCCCGATCTATAGCCGTCTGCATTCGGCGACGGCGACCCAGGAAATCAAACGCCGCGGCCAGATCATGGTCGAGCAGGCCCGCGCGCTGAAGCGGGCGACCGACAAGCCGGTGAAGGTGCAATACACCGGCGTGCAGGTGTTGGCGCAATGTACGAATGATCTTCATTACTCGAACAGTCGCGACCGGGCAATGGACATTGCGAAGGCGATCAACGAAGATATTCTGGAGGTTGATGCACTGGGCGTCGATTATATTCAACTCGACGAATTCACTTGGCCTTATTTCTATGAAGACTGGGCGATCGAAGCATTCAATCGCGCGGTGGCCGGCGTCAAACATGCGAAAATCGTCTGCCATATCTGCTGGGGCAACTGGGGTGGGACGCCAGCCTATTACCCGGATGAAACTGCATCGGCGGGCGAGGTTTTCGACTTGACCCTGCGCGCGCAAAACGCCAAAAAACCGAATCCGACTTCGTCGGTCGTGCCGAAATCCTACCAGGCCAACATCGACGTGTTCAATATCGAGGGCATCGGCCGTCTACCCGTTGAGGATTCCGGCCTGGATATTTTGAAGGAACATCCGGTTCCGAAAAACATGATGTTATGGGCCGGCGTGATCGATGTCAAAAGCACCGTCTGCGAAACGGCCGAGCAGGTCGCCGCGAAGATCCGGCAGCTACTGACCGTGGTGCCGGCCGAGCAATTGGGCGTCACGACCGATTGCGGGTTGATACTGCTGCAGCGTTACATCTGTCAGGACAAACTGCATGCGCTGGTCGAGGGTGCGAAGATCGTCCGCAAGGAACTCGGCGCCGCTTAGCCGCGGCCGGGCATGTTTACGCAAGCAGACAAGAGCTGCGCATTGACGGACCTGCTCAGGTACGTCAAGGATGGCGATACAGTTGCGGTCGGCGGCGGTTTGTCCTGGCGCGAGCCGATGGCCGCTTTGCGTGAACTGATTCGGCAGGGGAGAAAGGGGCTCAAAGTAGTCGGCTCCGCCCATGGCATCGATATTGACATGTTGTGCGGCGCCGGCGTCGTGGCCGTGAGCGGCGAATCCTATGTCGGTTTCGAGCAGGATTTTGGCATGGCGCCGAATTACCGGCGCGCCTGTGAGTCCGGCCAGGTCCAAGTCGAAGACAACTGCTGTTATACGCTGGTGCAGCAATTGCGCGCCGCGATCTCGGGGCTGCCGTTCATGCCGCTCCGCTCGGTGCAGGGCACAGGCTTTGAAGCGCTGCATCCCGAGTTCAAAACGATGATCTGCCCCTATACCGGCGAAAAGCTCGTGTTGGTTCCGGCGCTGAAGCCTGATGTGGCTATCCTGCATGCGCATTATGCGGATCGTCACGGCAATTTGCGCATCGAAGGGCCGCCAGTCGCCGATATCCTGTTCGCGAAAGCCTCCCGCAAAGTGCTGGTAACGGTCGAGGAAATCATCGCGCATGAAGAACTCGCGGAAATAGGCGTCACGATCCCTTATTTTTACGTGACCGCGGTTTGTGAGGTTCCGTATGGCGCGCACCCGACCTCGTGTTATCCGAACTATGCCTATGACCGGCAACATACGCGTTATTACTATGATCAAGCCAAACAAGGTGCCGAAGTTTTTCGGGACAACTATCTACAGCCTTTTGTTAAGCAATGTCCTGATCATGAGGTTTATCTAGAGGCGGTCGGCGGTCATGAGCGCTTGACCCGTCTGGCGGCATGGCGCGAGAGCACCGAGCAGTGGATGAGCCTGTATGACTGAGCTTATCCGCACCTGCACGCTCGGCGAGTTGATGATTTATCAACTCGCTTTAACGATCGAAGACGGCATCCTGGCGTTTCACGGTTTCGGCTCGCCCTTGGTGCAACTCGCGCTGCATCTGGCGAAGCGCAGCCATGCGCCGAATCTGGTGCTGGTGGCGGGCGCGACTTATGCGGTCAATCCGAAGCCTGTTTTTTTGACGCCCACGTCGAATGATTTTGCGATGAGCTTGGGTTCCGAATGCGACCTGAATATCGAAGAGTTGTTCGATCTGGCAGCAAGCGGGCGGATGGGGCGGATGTTTTTATCCGGTCTGCAAATCGACCGTTGGGGCAACATGAATGTGACCCGGCTTGGCGATGCCGGCCATCTGAGGCTGAAGCTGCCGGGCGGAGGCGGCGGCTGCAATCTGTCCTCTGATGCGGACCATATCACGATCTGGACCGCGGCACACCGTTCGCCGCCCGATCAGTACGGACGCCGTCGCTTTCGGCTCGTCGAGCGCTGCGATTTTGTGACCAGCGTTGGGCATCGCACAACTGACGGCAAGCCGCGTTCGGAGTTGCCCTATCGAGGCAAGGGGCCGGACTGCATCGTGACCGATCTTGGGCTTTTCGATTTCGACGCAACCGGCCAGGCGCGCCTGAAGGCGGTTTATCCCGATACCTCGGCGGCCCTTGTCGCCGAGAATACCGGATTTGATTTTCCGGTTGCCGATGATCTGGCGATGGTGCCAATGCCCGAGCCGGACATGATTGAACTGATCCGCCGTCTGGACCCGATGCAGATTCACCGGCGGGAACTCAGTCATGCCGATCAGATTCGCGAATTCGAATTGTAGGAGTGAGCGGATGGCAAACGAAAACGGCGGCATTCTTGAAATCGGACAATTAAAGCCGCGGGAAAACTTCGTGCCGTTGCCCTACCGCTGCGTCAGTTTTCAGCCGTATGAAGGTCCGATGACCGCGGCGGCCATCGAGCGTTATTTGCTGAGTCGAGAAGTATACCGCCGGACCGATATTGTGATTCTGCATGGCCCGAATTGTGACTATGCGGTCGCGGCGGTGCAGCGTTCCCGTTCCGGATCGGACAGCCTGTTTACGATGGCAGAGAAAGTTGAAGTACTCGGCCTTCCTGCCGATTGTATTTTGATCGAAGATCCCGATACCGACCCCGCCAACCGTTCGGCGCTTGCCAAAACCGCGATAAAGCACGGGGTCACCCCAAGGCAAACCGCGATCGTGATCGGCACGTTCGATCACATCAACATCATTCATCGGCCGAACCCTCTGCGCCTGCGCGTGGTTGAAGTGGTACCGCCCCATCCGCCGAAGTTGTTACACATGGTCGAACAGGTGCTGGGCTATGCCGATTTGCCGCCGATATTGCTGGAGCCTGTCATTATCGATTTGCGCGATCTGGCTGCTACCGTAAGCCCTGAAGCCTACCTGGTCCCCTGCCGTTCGGGCGGCCTGAGCGAACTCGGCGCGCCGGTCTATTTTTTGGACGAGCGGCCGAAAGACCGCGCCAACTGGACCTTGCTCGGCTGCGAGCGGAGCCTGCAATTTCACCGGCATTATTACGGCGATGAGCCGCCGCGCGTCGAAATGTGCCCGCGCAAGCTGACCGCGCCCGATAACCGGCTCACGCTGCTGAAATGCTGCCTGCTCGAATACGACATTGAACGGGACGGCAAACGGATGATCGTGCCCTGGGGCACCGATTTGCCGATGATCGAAAGAGCCTTGCGCGAACTATGCGGAGACGGCGGCGATGTCTGAACTGGCCTGGGAACATATCATTGCCGGCGTGCGCGAAGCGCGCAGCGAGAAGCCGCGCAAAACCGGCTGTACGATGGTAATGGATGTCGGCAAGGGGCTCTTCGAAACGCAAAGCATTTTGGAGATGTCGGGCGCGTATATCGATCATTGGAAGTTCGCGTTCGGCACCTCGGTTTTCGTCGAGAAAACCCGATTGCAGGAAAAATTGCGCCTGTTGGCCGAGCACAATATCCTGACTTTTCCGGGCGGGACCCTGCTTGAAGTTGCGATGCTGAAGATGCATTGCCGGGTCTACATGACGCATGCGAAGGAACTCGGTTTTCAGGCGGTCGAAATTTCGGACGGCACCCTGCCGATTCCGCGCTTCAGACGGCGGCGCATCATCGAGTGCGCGTTGAATGCGGGTCTGATCCCTATCACCGAAGTCGGCAAAAAAGATCCGAAACGGCAGCCGACCGTCGATCAACTCGCGGACGAGATATTGCAGGACCTGGAGTGGGGGGCGGCCTGGGTGATTCTCGAAGGCAGGGAGTGCGGCCAGGGCGTCGGCGTTTTTGATGACGCGGGCAATGTCGAGGGTTTCGAGGTCGAAAGGCTCGTCGAATTGCTCGGTTCCAGAATCGACGCGTTGATCTGGGAGGCGCCGCTGAAGGCGCAGCAGGTCTATTTCATCGAAAAATTCGGCGTGAATGTCGGCCTCGGCAATATCAGTCCGGATCAGATACTTGCGGTCGAGGCGCTGCGCAACGGCCTGCGCTTCGATACGTTGAATCGGGTTTCCGAAAAGCTGTTGCGCACCGGCTTCTGGGATCCGAATGCGGTGGAGCAAGACAAACCGTAGTTATCCATCTTGTTAAAGTTGAGATCAGCATGACAGCCCTGCATCCGGCGGAATCACTCCAGCAACACGTGCTCGAAATCGGCGCCCGCCTGAAGGGGCCTCCTTCCGATTTATTGGTTAATTCGGTGTTTGCCTCGGAACTCGCGCAGCAACTGCATCTGTTCGATGCGCTGGGCGTCACCGACATTGCACAGGCCCTGGTTGCTCTCGAACTGAGGACGATTCCCGAGACCGAGGGACGCGCACTGTTGGGCGCATTGCTGGAACTGCAAAAGAAACCGGACGATTTTGTGCTAAACCCCGAGCGTGGCGACATCTACACTAACCGCGAGGCCTGGCTGACCGAACGCAGCGTCGCGGCTGGCTGGCTCGGCGCCGGGCGTGCCCGCCGCGAAGCGATCACGACCGCATTCGTGCTCGTGATGCGCAAGGCCGTGCTGGACTATCAACTGGCTTTGACCGCGCTCGGTGATGTGATGGTCGAACAGGCAATGATCAACCGGCTTTCGGTCATGCCGGACTACACCTATCTGCAAGCGGCACAGCCGACCACGTTCGGGCATTATCTGCTGAGCTTCGCCTATCCCCTGCTCCGGGACCTCGAACGGCTCGATCTGCTATTCGGCCAATTGAACCGCTGCCCGGTCGGTTGCGGCAGCACCAATGGCTCCCTGATTCCGCAAGGCCGGCAGCAAGCGGCGCAACTCCTCGGTTTTGCCGGCGTGATCGAGCATGCCCGCGACGCGATGTGGCAGGCCGATGTGTGCATCAACTGCGTCTCGATACTCAATACCGGCAGCATCACGTTGAGCCGCCTGGCCGAAGACCTGCAGATTTTCAGCACGCAGGAGTTCGGATTGATCGAACTTGACGACCGCCATGCGCGCGCGAGCAAAATCATGCCGCAGAAAAAAAACCCATTCGCGTTGACGCATGTCAGGGCCTTCGCGAACAAGATGATCGGTCTTAGTGCGACCGTGACCGCAAGTTCCAGAACGCCGAGCGGTCAGCCGGATAACCGCTTATTGATATATGGCGAACTGCCCGAAGCGGTGCGGCAGGCGACTGAGGTGAGCGAACTGATGGCCGAGGTGCTCGAACATTTGAGGTTCAAAGCCGACAGAGGCAGGCAACTTATCGAGTCCGGTTGGACGCTCGCGACCGATCTTGCCGAAACGCTGGTGCTCGAATGCGGTCTCGATTTTCGTGCGGCGCATCAACTGGTTGGATTCCTCGCCGGCGAGTTTCAGCAATACAGTGTCAGCGTACTGTCTCCCGAAATCATTATCGCCGCCTGCGAGCAGCGACTGGGACGGCGCATTGAATTGTCTCGCGCGCAACTCGAAAAAGCGCTCGATCTCTTGCATGCAATTGAATCCCGGCGGGAGGTCGGCGGCACTTCAATGTCCAGCATGGAGGCCATGCTGAATGCCTGTTCGGCGCAGTTCACCCGTTATCGGGAGCAAGCCCTGATTCTTCGCACCTACCTTGAAGACAAGGAAGAGGAACTGCTGAGGCTCGCTGAGGCGTTGGCGACAAGATGATCGATTCGGTACATATCAGCGATTCAACGATTTACGGCTCGGCCTGGAGCACGCCGCCGATGCGTGCGTTATTCGCCGAACAGAATAAAATCAAGGGCTGGCTCGAAATCATGTCGGTATTGGCGGCCGTGCAGGCTGATTACGGTCTGATTCCGGTCGAAGCCGCCCGGGAGATTGAAGCAGGTCATGAGCATATCGAGATCGACGAGGCTTTCCTGCGTGAGGCCGGCGAAGGTTTCGCGAAGACGAATCACTCGCTGCTCGGCATCATCAACGCATTGAAGGCGCGGCTCGGGCCCTTAGGCGGCGAATGGCTCTGCTATGGCGTGACCGTGCAGGATATCACCGATACCCAGACGATGCGGACCTTGATACTGGTCCGGCAACTTTTTATCAAGGAGATCGGCGAGATCGAGCATTGTTTGCTCGATCTCGCCGACCGGCATCGCGATACGCCGATGTGCGGCAGAACGCATGGGCAGCCGGGTCTTCCGATCACCTTCGGTTTCAAGGCTGCCTGCTGGCTGGACGAACTGGACCGACACCACCGGCGCCTTATCGAGCTCGGCCCGAGGCTCGGCGTCGGACAATTGGCCGGCGGCGTCGGCAGCCTGTCGTCATTAGGACCGGCAGCGCTGGCGCTGCAGCAAGCGTTTCTGCAACATCTCGGCTTGCAGTCCCCCACGATCTCCTGGACCAGCAGCCGCGACCGTCTTGCCGAATGGCTGAATACGCTGGCGCTGATCACCGCGACCGGCGATCGCATCGGTCAGGAAATCGTGCAGTTGCAGCGGCCCGAAATCGGCGAACTCAGCGAAGGTTTTACCGAGGGCGCGGTCGGCAGCATCACGATGCCGCAAAAACGCAACCCGGAAATTTCGGAACATCTCGGCACACTGTCTCGAGTCGTTCGGCACCATGCCGCGCACATGGCCGAAAATCTGGTGCACAGTCATGAGCGCGACGGCCGCGCCTGGAAGGGCGAGTGGACGATTATTCCGGACGCCACGCTGGCGGCCGGCAAGGCGCTGGACTTGTTGAAGACTCTTTTGATTGAACTCGATGTGCACGAGCAGCGCATGCTGGCGAATATCGACGCCAGCCGAGGCCTTATTTACAGCGAACAGGTGATGCTGGCGTTGGCGAAAAAGATCGGCAAGCAAAGCGCGCATCGAGCGATTTACGAAATCGCCATGCACGCCTATGAACAAGGACTGCATCTGCAGCAGGCATTGCATAATGACCAGGCCATTGCTGGACTGTTGACAGGAGCCGAGATCGATGCGCTGTTCGATCTCGGCTCCTGTACCGGACATTGTGCGGAGATGGTCGAGCGAGTGGTCAACTCAATCCGTTTGCCGGGGCCGTCATCATGACGCTTCCAACAACTGCCGCGCAGCGTCTTGATCTGATCGGTGCCATCGAAGTGAAAATCCCGCGCCAGAGACTGGCGGTCTATCCTACGCCTTTGCAGTCCTTCAACCGCTTATCCGCGATGCAGTCCGGTCCGAACCTTTGGGTCAAGCGCGACGATTTGATCGGCTTTGGGTTGGGCGGCAATAAAATTAGAGGCCTGGAAGTGATGCTGGTCGATGCCTTACAGGTTGAAGCCGATACCTTGATCACCGGCGCCGGCGTGCAGTCCAATCACGTGCGCGCGACCGCCTTCGTGGCAGCATTCGCAGGGCTCGACTGCATCGCCGTATATTGGGGCAAGCCGCCGCTGAACATCGACGGCAATTATCGCGTCACCACGATGCTGGATGCGCAGGTGCATTTCACGCAGAACGATGACAGAGCAAGCGTGGATGCCGCGATCGAAACCCTCGCGGACCAAATGCGCAGAAGCGGCAAATGCCCTTATCCGATTCCCCGCGGAGGCGCCTGCATGATGGGCGTTTTGGGTCACGTACTGGCCGTGTGCGAGGCGTACCGCCAATGCCTGGAACTCGCAATCAGTCCGGATGCGATCGTGATCGCGGTCGGCTCCGGCGGCACTTATGCGGGTTGGCTGCTCGGAACGAAGTTGCTGAATCTAAATTGGCGAATCATCGGCTACAGCGTCAGCCGCGATCCAGCGGAAGCCAGCGTGCAGATCGCTCGTCTGGCTAATGAAGCGGCGCTATGGCTGGGCTTTGAATTTGGCTTCTCGGCCGAGGATACGCCGGTGCAGGGCGGCTTCATCGGGCCGGGCTACGGCATTCCGAGCCCCGAAGGCGCGAACGCGATTAAACTTGCGGCTCGCTTCGAAGGTCTTTTGCTCGATCCGGTTTATACCGGCAAGGCAATGGCCGGTTATCTGAGCGGGTTGACCGCCGGCTTGTTTGATGAATGCGAAAACGTGATTTTTTTGCACAGCGGCGGCGAGCCGGCATTTTTTGCCGGGCAGGACGAATGGCTGGGCATTCATCCACGGGTCATTTAATCAGAAAAGGAAAGCGACATGCGCATTGTTATCGTAGGCGGCGTGGCGGCCGGAGCCAAGGCGGCGGCCAAAGCCAAACGGGTGAACCCCGATCTGGAAATCATCGTTTTTCAGGACGAGGCCGAAGTGGCCTATTCGGCTTGCGGGCTTCCGTATGTGCTTGGCGGTACGATTACGGATCAAAATAAACTGGTGATCAGGAAGCCGGAAGAATTCGCCAAAGACGGCATTCAGGTTAACACCGGTCGCCGCGTCGTCGCTTTGGATGCGGCAAACCGGCGGATGACGGTGCGCAATCTACAGGATCAAAGCGAAGAAAGCGTCGCTTACGACCGCCTGATTGTGGCCACCGGCGCGTTGCCGATCGTGCCGCCGGTTGCGGGCATCGATCTCGACGGCGTGCTGACACTCAGAAAAATCGACGATCTGACCCGGTTCACATCGGTTTTCGATACGCTGCGGCCGCAAAAGGCAGTGATCGTCGGAGCGGGCTATATCGGCATGGAACTCGCCGAAGCCTTTCATCAACTGAATATCAAGACAACTATCGTCGAGAAATTCCCGCGCGTTCTCCCGAAGTTTGATCCCGAGATGGCGCAACTGGTGCATGATCAGTTGGTCGAACAGGATATCGAGTTGATCCTCGGCGACGGTCTCAGCAAATTGCAGGGTGAAAACGGCCGGGTCATCGCGGTTGTGACCGAATCCGGCAAAGTCATTCCGGCCGACCTGGTCGTGATCGCGATCGGCGTGCGTCCGAATACCGAACTTGCGAGGGCCGCCGGCATTATGCTCGGTAAGACCGGTGCGATTGCTGTCGATGCGCGGATGGAAACAAACATTCCGGGAATCTATGCGGCCGGTGACTGCGCCGAGACCATCGACCGGGTAACAGGTCAGCCGGTCTGGGTGCCACTCGGCGATATCGCCAATTTGCAGGGACGGGTCGCGGGTGAAAACTCGGCCGGCGGCAATGCGCATTTTCCGGGCGTGTTCGGCACCGCGATTTTCAAGGCCTTCAATCTGAATGTCGCAATGACCGGCTTGTCCGAGCACGCGGCGCGCGCGCAAGGTTTTGATCCGGTCTCGGTGTTGCTCAGGCGCGGCGATCGGGCCCGTTATTATCCGGGCGGCCGGGAGCTGAATCTGAAATTGATTGCCGATCGCCGGGATGGCCGGCTGCTCGGTGCTCAGGTGATCGGTCCGGGCAAGGCGGACAAGATGATCGATATTGCGGCGATCGCCTTGCTCGGCAAATTGACCTGTCAGGATTTGGAGAATGCCGATCTGGCTTACTCGCCGCCGTTCAGTCCGGTATTGTCGCCGATGATCATGGCGGCTGGCGCTCTGAGCAGCCGGCTTGCGGGCGTCGCGGATTGAATGCACCGCAGTGGTGCATTCAGGCGCCGGCACAATAGAACTACGACACTGCCATTTTCCATGTCAATGGTTCTCCCGCCTTCAACGGCGTTATCGCGACTTCGCCGTCTTCGTAAGCCGCAGGCACCTGCCAATGAGACTTTTCGAGCGTGATCGTGCCCCGGTTTCTCGGCAGCCGGTAAAAATCGGCGCCGTAAAAACTCGCAAAACCTTCCAGTTTGTCCAGCGCATCGGCTTTTTCGAATGCCTCCGCATAAAGTTCGAGCGCCACCGGCGCGCTGAAGCAGCCGGCGCAGCCGCAGGCGTTTTCTTTCAATGCGGTCAGATGCGGCGCGCTGTCGGTGCCGAGGAAAAATTTAGGATTGCCGCTGGTCGCGGCCTGCACCAGCGCCTGGCGGTGATGCTCTCGCTTCAGAACCGGCAGGCAGTAATGGTGCGGGCGGATGCCGCCGGCCAGAATCGCATTGCGGTTATACAATAAGTGTTGCGGCGTGATCGTCGCGGCGATGTTCGGGCCTTGGGCCTTCACGAAATCGACCGCCTCGCGCGTAGTGACATGCTCGACGACGATGCGCAGCGCCGGGAAACGCTCGACGATACGGCTCAGCTGGGTTTCGAGAAAAACACGCTCCCGATCGAAGATGTCGCAGTGCTCGTCGGTCACCTCGCCGTGGATCAACAGCGGAATGCCTTGTTTTTCCATTTCTTCAAGCAAGGGGTAAGCGGCCTCGATGTTCGCGACGCCCGAGTCGGAGTTGGTCGTGGCGCCGGCAGGATAGAGCTTGAACGCATGCACGTGCTCGGATTCGGCGGCTTTCCGGATCTCTTCCGTTTGCGTCGAGCCGGTCAGATACAAGGTCATCAAGGGGGTAAAATCGAGCCCTTCCGGGATCGCCAGCAAGATTTCCTGGCGGTAGGTCAAGGCCTGCTCGACGGTCGTGACCGGCGGTTTCAGGTTCGGCATGATGATCGCGCGGGCGAATTGCCGGGCGGTATGCGGCAGCACCGCTTTCAGCATCGCGCCGTTGCGGACATGCAAATGCCAGTCATCGGGGCGGGTGATGGTTAATTTCTTCATTTGAAAGGCCGTTTTCTGTAGAATAACTTGATATTCTATCGTAGCTGCTTGAAAAAAACGCAAGCATCCCTATCTCGATTATTATTTTCTTACCGGAGTCATCCATGCCAATCTATGAGTATAAATGTCAATCCTGCGGGCATGAGCACGAAGCCTTACAAAAACTCAGCGACCAGCCGCTGGTGCATTGCCCGGCGTGCAGCAAGCCTGATCTGATCAAAAAAATATCGGCGGCCGGTTTCCGTTTGAAAGGCGGCGGCTGGTACGAAACCGACTTCAAGAGCGGCGCGAAGAAAAATGTCGCCGGTGAAAGTTCGGAGCCGTCCAAGCCGCACAGTTGCAGCGGCAGTTGCAGCCACTAGGCGCGGCTTGAATTAACCACGCCAAGCAGTTAATATCGATCATTTTTTCGGATTTACAGGAATAACACCACCATGCGGACGCACAAGTGCGGGGAATTAACGAAACAACATACCGGGCAAACCGTTGAATTGTGCGGTTGGGTGCATCGCCGCCGTGACCACGGCGGGGTCATTTTTATCGATCTGAGGGACCGTACCGGCCTAGTGCAGGTGGTTTTCGATCCGGATGTGCGTGAGGCGTTCTCTCTGGCCGAACATGTGCGCAGCGAATATGTGTTGAAAGTAGCCGGCACCGTGCGCGGACGCCCCGAAGGCACGATCAATCCGAACATGGGCACCGGCGAAGTCGAAGTGCTGGTCAGTGAACTGATCGTACTCAACGAGTCCGAAACGCCGCCGTTCCCAGTCGAAAGCGAGATCGAAGTCAACGAGGAACTGCGCCTGCGCTACCGCTATATCGACCTGCGCCGTTTTGCGATGCAGGAAAAAATGAAGGTGCGCCGCGACGTCTCCAGAGTTCTGCGCAATTTCCTGGACGATCACGAGTTCTTCGAGATCGAAACCCCGTACCTGACCAAGGCGACCCCGGAAGGCGCGCGCGACTATATCGTGCCGAGCCGGACGCATGAAAATGCGTTTTTTGCGCTGCCGCAATCGCCGCAGTTGTACAAACAGATTCTGATGATCGCGGGCATGGACCGCTATTACCAGATCGTGCGCTGCTTCCGCGACGAAGACTTGCGCGCGGACCGCCAACCCGAATTCACCCAGCTCGATATCGAGACCTCGTTCATGGACGAGAACGAGATCATGCAGATCATGGAAGAAATGATCCGTCAGCTGTTCCAGAAAGTGATCGGCGTGAATCTCGGCGCGCATTTCCCGCGCATGACCTATCAGGAAGCGATTTCGAAATACGGAATCGACCGGCCCGACCTGCGTATTCCTTTGGAACTGGTCGATATCGCCGACGATATGAAAGCCGTCGATTTCAAGGTGTTCTCGGCGCCGGCCAACGATCCCGATGGCCGCGTCGTTGCGATGCGCCTGCCGAAAGGCGGCGACTTGAGCCGCAAGGACATCGAGGATCTGACCAAGTTTGTCAGCATTTATGGCGCGAAGGGCCTGGCTTATATTAAGGTGAACGACCTTTCTGCGGGCATTGACGGCCTGCAATCGCCGATCGTGAAGTTTGCCCCGGCCGAAGTCTGGGACAGCGTGCTCGCGAAAACCGGCGCGCAAAACGGCGACCTGATTTTCTTCGGCGCCGACAAGGCAACGATCGTGAACGAAGCGATGGGGGCGCTCCGCGTCAAACTCGGCCACGACCTGAGCCTCTTGGAAGGCGAATGGAAACCGGTCTGGGTCGTCGACTTTCCGATGTTTGCATGGGACGAAAAAAGCCGCCGCTATGCCGCAATCCATCACCCGTTCACCGCGCCAAGCTGCTCGATCGAAGAATTGCAGGCGAATCCCGGCACGGCCTTGTCGCGCGCCTACGACCTGGTGCTGAACGGCACCGAAGTCGGCGGCGGTTCGATCCGTATCAACCGGCCGGCGATGCAGCAGACCGTGTTCGAAATTCTCGGCATCAAGGAAGACGAAGCCCGCGAAAAATTCGGCTTCCTGCTCGATGCCTTGAAATACGGCGCGCCGCCGCACGGCGGTCTGGCGTTCGGCCTGGATCGTCTGGTCATGTTGATGACCGGTTCGACCTCGATCCGTGACGTGATCGCGTTCCCGAAAACCCAGTCGGCGGCCTGTCCTCTGGTCAGCGCGCCGGCCGTCGTCGCGGAGGAACAATTGCGCGAACTGGGCATCAAATTGATCAAGCCGGCGGGTAAAGAAAAAGCTTCATAAATAAAAGCTCGTAAGGTGGATAAGCGCTAGCGCTTATCCACCTTACAACGAAGGGGTACTCGGTTGAACGAAATTATTTTCTTAGTCGAAGAGGCGCCGGAGGGTGGTTTTACCGCGCACGCACGGGATGTTTCGCTATTCACCGATGCCGATGATTTATGCGATCTGCATCAAAAGGTGCGCGATGCGGTGAGCTGTCATTTTGATCCGGCCGATAAGCCGAAAATGATTCGTTTGCATTTTGTACGCGAAGAAATCATCTCCGCATGAAATTACCTTGTAATATAACGGGATTGGAGCTTTCCCGGCGGTTGGTCCTAGTGGGTTATCAAATCAGTCGCCAAAACGGCAGTCACATTAGGCTGACGACGCACCAACAGGGCGAGCATCATCTTACCGTGCCGCAGCATAATCCGCTAAAAGTCAAAACGTTGTCCGCCGTATTGAATGATGTCGCCAAACACTTTTCGCTCAATCAGGATGAGCTTATTAAGTTTTTGTTTGACTGAGCCCAAAATGAACTGTTTCGCTTGCAATCCACATTAAGTGGTTTGTGCTGTTTTCCAGGATAAAAAATGTCAACTACTGCTTTTCCGATAGAAGATTACGCTTTGCTGAGTGATGCCGAATGCGATGCGCGCATCGTTGCGGCCAAAGCCAAGCTCGGCAAGCGCTGCGTGATTCTGGGGCATCATTATCAGCGCGATGAAGTGTTCAAGCATGCCGATTTTACCGGCGACTCGCTGAAGCTGTCGCGCAACGCGGCCGAATCCGACGCCGAATATATCGTGTTTTGCGGCGTGCATTTCATGGCCGAGGTCGCCGACATATTGTCTCGTCCCGAGCAGATTTCGATCTTGCCCGATCTTGCGGCCGGCTGTTCGATGGCGGACATGGCCAATCTGATCAAGGTGCAGAAATGCTGGCAGGAACTGGCCGAGGTGATCGACGTCGAGAACGAAGTCACGCCGGTCACCTACATCAATTCCGCGGCCGACCTGAAGGCGTTTTGCGGCGAGCATGAAGGCATCGTCTGCACCTCATCGAACGCGCAGAAAATTCTCGAATGGAGTTTTGCGCGGCGCAGCAAGGTGTTGTTCTTCCCGGATCAGCATCTGGGCCGCAATACCGGCTACCGGATGGGCATCCCGCTCGAACAGATGGTCGCCTGGGATTTCAATAAACCGCGCGGAGGCCTGACCATTGATCAGATCAAAAACGCCAAGATCATTCTCTGGAACGGCTATTGTTCGGTGCATCAGGCGTTCAAGCCGGAGCAGATCGACCAGTTCCTGGAACGCTATCCCGAAACAAAGGTCATTGCGCATCCCGAGGCCTCATTCGAGGTCTGCCAGAAATCCGAATACATCGGCTCGACCGAATACATCCTGAAAACGGTGCGCAAGGCCGAGCCGAATACGCGCTGGCTGGTCGCGACCGAGCTGAATCTGGTCAATCGGCTGAATGAGGAATGCAAGGCGCAGGGCAAGCATGTGCACTTCATGTCGCCGATGCTGTGCATGTGCTCGACGATGTTCCGGACCGATCCGCAGCATTTGGCCTGGGTGATGGAAAATCTGGCCGCGGGTCATGTGATCAACCGGATCACGGTGCCGGCGAAAGAGGCGGCGCTGGCGAAAAAGGCGCTGGATAATATGCTGGCGGTGGCATAAGCTGTTTTAATCACCGGGAAAAATCAAAGCCGGATTTTCACCAATCCCAGAGGTATTAACGTATGCGCGTGAATTCATCATCATTCAATTGGGGGGTGCTGGCGGCGTCTCTTTCGATCTTAGTGTTTGCGGCCGGCTGCGGAAAAGAGGCTCCGAAAAGCGCATTTCCCCAGCAGTCGGTCAAAAAATACGCGCAGGCGACGATGCTGGAAGGCTTGGTCTTCGACGATAAAGGGCCAGTCAAATCCGGCACGGTCAAGGTCAGCGACGAACAAGGCGGGGTGATCGCCGAAACCGCCTTGCAAGGCAGCGAGCATTACCGCGTGCAAGTAGCCGCAGGGACCGTGCTGCCGGTTGTGCTGACTTATTATCCGGTGGCAGCCGGCGAGCAGATGATCACCGCGGTGATCCATCCGGCCGTGACCCAATACGACATCAATCCATTATCAACCGCGATCGCGAAAAAAGCCAAGGCGCTCGGCGGCTATACGCATGGAAATCTTCTCGTCGCGGGGCAAGGCATGGGTAGCGTGCCCGACGACAACAAAATGACCGCGGGTTTTCGCGGCGATCCGACCAAGCAATATGGCGGCTGGCATTGAGTTCCTGCGAATAATCAGTGCATGCTGCGAGCGTTGTGCATTGCGCCTTGATTTAAAACGTTTCGGCCGTTATAATTCCACAGCTAAATTGATAGGAGCGTTGTGTGGCAGATAGAAAATTGTCTACTGTCAGCAAGATAGTGCTTTATCAAGCTCTGATAATTATAATGATGACGGCCGGATTCGCCGTCGCAAGCGGAAAAATGGCGGCTTTGTCTGCGGCTCTGGGCGGGGCGGCGGCATTTTTTCCGAACCTGTTTTTTGCTTACAGAATTAAAAAGGCGACCGGGCAGGAAGCGCGCAAGATCGTCGTTTCATTTTACAGCGGCGAAGCGGGCAAGCTGTTGTTAACGGCGGCTTTTTTCGTCCTGATTTTTCAAATCCCTAATTTAGATTTATTACCGTTGCTTGTCGGTTATCTGACGGCATTGTCGGTTTTTTGGTTTGCGCTATTGATGCGCTGATATTTTTTTTGACGAGAGAGGAACGATGGCAACCGAAGCGCACGCGGCTGAAGGGGCAACCGGCTATATCATCCACCATTTGACTCCGTTGAGTGCAGGCGAAGGATTCTGGACCTTGCACCTGGATACCCTGTTTTTTTCAGCCCTGCTCGGCGCATTGTTCATCTGGTTTTTCAAGTCGGCCGCGGAAAAAGCGACCGTCGGCGTGCCGGGTCCGATGCAGAACTTTGTCGAAATGTTGATCGAATTTGTCGACCAACAGGTGAAGGACAGTTTTCACGGCAAGAGCCCCCTGATCGCGCCGTTGGCGTTGACGATTTTCTGCTGGGTGTTCATGTTCAACTTCATGGACTTGTTCCCGGTTGACATACTGCCGCTGATCGGTGGTGCAATGGGCATTCCGTATCTCAGAGTCGTGCCGAGCACCGACCTGAATGCGACCTTTGCGATGTCGATTTCGGTGTTCTTGCTGATCATTTTCTACAGCATCAAGGTCAAGGGCGTCTGGGGTTTCGCGAAGGAACTGATGTTTCAGCCTTTCGGTCCGTGGCTGTTGCCGTTCAACTTGCTGCTGAAGCTGGTTGAGGAAATCGCCAAGCCGATCTCGCTGGCACTGCGGTTATTCGGTAACCTGTATGCGGGCGAATTGATCTTCATCCTGATCGCGCTGCTGCCTAGCTACGTGCAGCCGCTCTTGAGTCTGCCGTGGGCGATTTTCCATATTTTGATCATCACTCTGCAAGCGTTCATTTTCATGGTATTGACGATCGTCTACCTGAGCATGGCGCACGAAGATCATTAGTCTTTACTTTTAACTGTTCTTATAACTTTTTACCTTTGGAGGTATCATGGAAATTGCAAAATTGATTGCTGATGTACAGGGTATGACTGCGATTGCGGTTGGTCTGGTATTGGGCATGGGCGCACTCGGAACCGCGATCGGTTTCGGTCTGTTGGGCGGTAAATTCCTGGAAGGCGCGGCGCGTCAACCGGAAATGGTTCCTATGCTGCAAGTCAAAATGTTCGTTGTTGCGGGTCTGTTGGACGCAGTAACCATGATCGGCGTCGGTTTGGCTTTGTTCTTCACTTTCGCAAACCCGTTCCTGTCAGCCGTACAAGCTGCTGCGGGCTAAGTTGAGCCTTACCCATTTTATAAAAAACGACAAGAGGAACGCATCGTGAGTATCAATGCTACTCTGATTGGACAAATGATCACCTTTGCACTTCTGGTAGGATTTACCATGAAGTACATTTGGCCGCCTTTGTTTAATTCGCTGGAAGAGCGCAAGAAGAAAATTTCCGAAGGTTTGGCTGCGGCCGATAAAAGCCAGGAAGACTTGAAGCTGGCCGAAAAGAAAGCCAAAAATATCATCAAGGAAGCGAAGGATCAGTCCTCGGAAATCGTGACGCTGGCGCAGAAACGCGCGAACGAGATCGTCGAAGAGTCCAAAGATAACGCCGGTAAGGAAGCCGAGCGCCGCATTCAAGCAGCCAAGGCGCAAATCGAACAGGAGATCGAACAAACCAAGGAAGCCCTGCGTAAAGAAGTGGCAGCTTTGGCGGTCAGTGCGGCGGAACAGATTCTCGGTGCGGAAATCGATAAAACCAAGCATCAGGACATCATCGGCAAAGTCTCCGATAAACTATAAGGTTAAGCATAATGAGCGAATTGGCAACATTGGCGAGACCTTATGCCGCGGCTGTGTTTAAGCGTGCCAAAGAGACGGGTTCGTCCGGAAAATGGTCAAAGACACTGGCGTTTCTGACGTCTATTTTGAGCGAGCAAAGCCTTGCGGTGTTCGTGAATAATCCCAAGGTCAGCAACGAAAGTTTGTCGAACCTGCTGCGGGAGATTTCCGAAGGTCAAATCGACAGCGAAGGCGCCAACTTTCTGAAGCTGCTCGTGCAAAACCGGCGGCTGAATCTGGTTCCTCATATCGCGAAGATTTTCGAAGCCTACAAGGCAGAGGATGAAGGCTACCTCGATGTTGACGTCTATGCCGCTTATGAGTTCAGTAAAGAAGGCCGGAAGGAATTCTCCGCTAAATTAGAAAAGCGGCTGGGCAAGAAAGTCAATATGAACGTGACGGTCGACAAATCATTGATCGGCGGCGTTCTGGTGCGCGCGGGCGACAAGGTGATCGACGGGTCGGTTAAAGGTCAACTCCAACACATGCAAAAAGCGCTACAGTGAGAGTGATAAAAAATGCAATTAAATCCATCTGAAATTAGTGATCTAATTAAAAAGAAGATCGAAGGCTTCGATCTCGGCGCTGAAGCGCATACCGAAGGCACCGTAGTCAGCGTGACCGACGGCATCGTCAGAATTCACGGCTTGTCCGAAGCGATGCAGGGCGAAATGCTCGAATTCCCGGGCAATACCTACGGCATGGCGCTGAACCTCGAGCGTGACTCGGTCGGTGCGGTGGTGTTGGGTTCCTATCAGCATATTTCCGAAGGCGACACCGTCAAATGCACCGGCAAGATTTTGGAAGTGCCGGTCGGCGAAGCGTTGCTGGGCCGCGTCGTGGATGCGCTCGGTAAACCGATCGACGGCAAGGGCGCAATCGAAACGACTGAAACTTCTCCGATCGAAAAAATCGCGCCGGGCGTTATTGCGCGTCAATCGGTCAGCCAGCCTGTGCAATTGGGCTTGAAATCGATCGATGCGATGATTCCTGTCGGCCGCGGCCAGCGCGAATTGATCATCGGCGACCGCCAAACCGGCAAGACCGCGATTGCGGTTGATGCGATCATCAACCAAAAAGGCACCGGCATCAAATGTATTTATGTCGCGATCGGCCAAAAACGTTCGTCGATTGCGAACGTGGTGCGCAAGCTCGAAGAACACGGCGCGATGGATCATACCATCATCGTGGCCGCATCCGCCTCCGAATCGGCCGCATTGCAATTCATTGCGCCCTATACCGGCTGCGCGATGGGCGAATTCTTCAGAGACCGCGGCGAAGACGCGCTGATCATTTATGACGACTTGACCAAACAAGCCTGGGCCTACCGCCAAGTTTCGCTGCTGCTCCGCCGTCCACCGGGACGTGAAGCATATCCGGGCGACGTATTCTATCTGCACTCGCGCCTGCTCGAAAGAGCCTCGCGCATCAACGCGGACGAAGTCGAAAAATTGACCGGCGGCAAAGTCAAAGGCAAGACCGGTTCATTGACCGCATTGCCGATCATCGAAACCCAAGGCGGCGACGTCTCCGCGTTCGTTCCGACCAACGTGATTTCGATCACCGACGGCCAGATCTTCCTGGAAAGCAACCTGTTCAACTCCGGTATCCGTCCTGCGGTCAACGCGGGTCTGTCGGTATCCCGGGTCGGCGGCGCCGCGCAAACCAAGATCATCAAGAAGCTTGGTGGCGGTATCCGTCTCGACTTGGCGCAATACCGCGAGTTGGCGGCATTCGCACAGTTCGCATCGGACCTTGACGAAAGCACTCGTAAGCAGATCGAACGCGGCCAACGCGTGACCGAACTGATGAAGCAAAACCAGTATTCACCGATGTCGGTCGCACAAATGGCGGTTTCGTTGTTTGCGGCAAACCAGGGCTTCCTGGATGCGGTCGAAGTGAACAAGGTATTGGCTTTCGAATCCGCGCTGCAGTTGTACATGAAAACCGAACAAGCCGCGCTGATGGACAAAATCAATGCAACCGGCGACTGGAACGGCGAAATTGAACAAGGCTTGCAGACTGCGATCGAAACTTTCGTCAAAACGCATAGCTGGTAAAGGGCGCATCCAATGGCAGTCGGCAAAGAAATACGCACCAAGATCGCGAGTATCAAAAATACTCAAAAGATCACCCGCGCGATGGAAATGGTCGCCGCGAGTAAAATGCGTAAGACCAAAGACAGAATGCAGGCGACTCGGCCTTATTCGCAACGGATTGGCCGGATCATCAAGCATCTGGCGCATGCGAATCCCGAGTACAAGCATTCGTATTTGCTCAAGCGCGACGTCAAGCGGATCGGCGTGATCGTGATCAGTTCGGACCGCGGCCTCTGCGGCGGTCTGAATTCGAATCTGTTCAGAAGAACGCTGACCCAGTTGACCGAATGGGACAAGGCGGGCATCCAAGTCGATGTCTGCACGATCGGCGCCAAGGCGACCGGATTTTTCAGCAACCTGAAAAAGGTCCAACTGGTCGGCCAGATTTCGAAACTGGGCGATACGCCGCATCTGAATGACATCATCGGCATCATCAAGATCATGCTCGATGCCTACGATGAAGGCAAGATCGATGAACTGCACGTGATCAGCAATGAATTCGTGAACACGATGACGCAACGTCCGACCATTGAAAAGTTGTTGCCGGTCGTCGCCGATGAGATCGAAGAAAAACTGACCGGTCATTGGGATTACATCTACGAACCGGATGCGAAGGACGTGCTGGATCACTTGCTGAGCCGGTATATCGAATCGAAGGTTTATCAGGGGCTGGTCGAAAACAATGCCTGCGAGCAGGCAGCCAGAATGGTCGCAATGAAAAGCGCGTCGGACAATGCCGGGAACTTGATCGGCGAGTTGCAGTTGATCTACAACAAAGCCAGACAAGCCGCCATTACCCAGGAAATTTCAGAAATCGTTGGCGGCGCTGCTGCTGTTTAAGCCCAAAAAAGCGAGACAAATAAGAGGAAAACTCAATGAGTTCGGGTAAAATCGTACAAATTATCGGCGCGGTCGTCGACGTGGAATTTTCACGCGAAGAACTGCCCAAAGTTTATGATGCATTGAATGTGCAAGGCGCCGATCTGGTGCTGGAAGTACAGCAGCAATTGGGCGACGGCGTGGCCAGAACGATTGCGATGGGCAGCACCGACGGCTTGAGCCGCGGTATGGCCGTCACTAATACCAAAGCGCCGATTTCGGTGCCGGTCGGTTTGGAGACTCTGGGCCGGATCATGAACGTGCTCGGTCAACCGATCGACGAAAGAGGTCCGATCGGCGAAAAGACTTCCTGGGGCATTCACCGCGAAGCGCCAAGCTATGCAGAACAAGCCGCCGGAAACGAATTGCTGGAAACCGGCATCAAGGTCATCGACCTGATCTGCCCGTTCTCGAAAGGCGGTAAGGTCGGCTTGTTCGGCGGCGCCGGCGTCGGCAAGACCGTCAACATGATGGAGTTGATCAACAACATTGCGACCGCGCATTCCGGCTTGTCGGTATTTGCAGGCGTGGGCGAGCGGACTCGTGAAGGTAACGATTTCTACCACGAAATGCAGGAAGCAGGCGTCATCAATGCGGAAGACCTGACACAATCCAAAGTTGCGATGGTTTACGGTCAAATGAACGAGCCGCCCGGAAACCGTCTGCGCGTCGCGTTGACCGGTTTGACGATGGCGGAATATTTCCGTGACGAAGGCCGTGACGTCTTGTTCTTCGTCGACAACATCTACCGTTACACCCTGGCGGGTACCGAAGTCTCGGCGTTGCTCGGCCGGATGCCGTCCGCGGTAGGTTATCAGCCGACCCTGGCGGAAGAAATGGGCGTGTTGCAGGAACGGATCACTTCGACCAAGACTGGTTCGATTACCTCGATCCAGGCCGTTTACGTGCCTGCGGACGACTTGACCGACCCGTCTCCGGCTACGACTTTCGCGCATTTGGACGCGACGGTCGTATTGTCTCGTCAAATCGCCGAACTGGGTATCTACCCTGCGATCGATCCGCTCGATTCGACCAGCCGTCAGCTGGACCCATTGGTGATCGGTCAGGAACACTACACTGTGGCGCGTAAGGTGCAAAGCATCCTGCAACGCTACAAGGAACTGCGCGACATCATCGCGATTCTGGGTATGGACGAATTGTCGGAAGAAGACAAGCTGACCGTGGCCCGGGCGCGTAAGATTCAGCGTTTCCTGTCACAGCCGTTCTTCGTCGCGGAAGTGTTCACCGGTTCGCCTGGCAAGTACGTCTCGTTGAAAGACACGATCGCGGGCTTCAAGGGCATCATCGACGGCGAATACGACTCGATTCCTGAACAGGCGTTCTACATGGTCGGCACGATCGACGAAGCGCTCGAAAAAGCGAAAAGCCTGAAAGGTTAATTTTTTACAGGAAATATCATGGTCATGACCGTACATGTAGATATCGTCAGCGCCGAAAAAGAAATCTTCTCCGGCTCGGCGGAAATGGTGTTCGCACCGGCCGAAATGGGCGAGGTCGGCATCTCGCCGCGGCACGCGCCGATGATCACCAGGCTGAACCCCGGCGAGGTCAGAGTCAAGATCAGCGACAAGGAAAGCCTCCCGTACTATATTTCGGGCGGAATCCTGGAAGTGCAGCCGCATCTGGTTACGGTCCTGGCCGATACCGCGATCCGCGCGAAGGATATCGACGAAGCGGCGGCCTTGCAGGCCAAAGCCAGAGCCGAGGAAGCACTGGCCGACAAGTCCGGCAAGATCGACTATGCGACCGCGCAGGCGCAGCTCGCGCAGGCGATCATGCAGCTTCGCACTCTGGACAGACTCAGAAAGCGCGGCGGCTAGGCTAAGCGCGTAATCTGCGATTGACGCGAATACAAGAAGCCCGATAGCGACGAATGCCGTTATCGGGCTTTTTTATTTTTCAACAGGCCGTCTTTTCCCACATGGCTCCACAAAGAGAGCATTCCGTCTTGGATATTTCGTGAGCCTATGCCGTACAATAATTTTGGGGAAAATTAATGTGACTGCGCCAAAATTAAGGGGGCTAGCCCCAAAAATCCATCCCTAATCCTATTTTCATGATCAACGCGCATCGATGAGGATGCGCGTAGGAAAACTGCAATGAATCTGACCACCATCATTCTCGCCGCCGGCAAAGGCACCCGAATGCGTTCGGAACTGCCGAAAGTCCTGCACAAAATCGCCGGCAAACCGCTGCTCCGCCATGTCTATGACATGAGCCGTGCACTGCAAAACAACCGGATTCTGATCGTTTACGGCCACGGCGCCGAACGCGTGCTCGACACGCTGAAGGACATCGATGCCGACTGGTTCGAGCAACAACAGCAACTCGGCACCGGCCATGCGGTGCAGCAGGTCAGTGATCAAATACAAGATAATGACGCCGTATTGATTTTGTATGGCGATGTGCCGTTATTGAAACAATCCACCGTGCAACGAATGCTTACGGCTGTCAGCGAAAAATCGCTAGCGCTGCTGACCGTCACGCTGGATAATCCGAAAGGTTACGGCAGAATCGTCCGCAACGAGCAGGGCCTTGTGACCCGGATCGTCGAAGAAAAAGATGCAAGCGAGGCCGAGAAGCAAATCCGCGAAGTGAACACCGGCATCATGGCGGTGCAGGGCGGGCAGCTGAAAAAATGGCTCGGGCAATTGAAGAACCATAACGCCCAAGGCGAATATTATCTGACCGACATTATCGAAATGGCCGTCGCCGAACAAGTGACTGTCACGACCAGCCAGCCGGAGACCGAGGATGAGGTGCTTGGCGTGAACGACCGCAACCAATTAAGCCACTTGGAACGGGTGTATCAATCCGAACAGGCCAAAGCCTTGATGACCCAAGGCGTCACGCTTTACGACCCGGCGCGTTTCGACCTCAGGGGCAAAATCGAGGCGTTAGGCCAGGACATCGAAATCGACGTGAATGTGATTCTGGAAGGCAACATCCGGATCGGCAACAACGTCAAGATCGGTGCGAATTGCCAGATCAAGGACTCGGTGATCGAGGACAATGTCGAAATCCTGGCCAACAGCGTGATCGAAAATGCGGTGATCGGGCAGAGCAGCCGGGTCGGACCTTTTGCGCGCTTGCGCCCCGAAACGGTCCTGGCGCAAAATGTGCATATCGGCAATTTCGTCGAGATCAAAAAAGCCACGGTCGCCGACGGCTCCAAGATCAATCACCTGAGCTATATCGGCGACAGCGAGATCGGCAGCAAGGTCAATATCGGCGCCGGCACGATCACCTGCAATTACGATGGCGTGAATAAATTCAAAACCGTGATCGGCGACGGTGCCTTCATCGGCTCCGACACGCAATTGATCGCACCGGTCACGATCGGCAACAATGCGACGATCGGCGCCGGTTCGACGATTACCCGAGACAGCCCGGAAAATCAGCTGACCTTGTCCAGGGCGAAACAGATTTCAGTACCCGGCTGGCAACGGCCCGCGAAGAAGGAGAATTGATATGTGCGGCATCGTAGGTGGCATCGCAGAGCGGAACGTGGTTCCGATCTTACTCGAAGGTTTACGACGGCTCGAATACCGCGGCTATGATTCGGCCGGACTCGCGGTGATCGACGGCAAGAACATCCGGCGGAAGCGCGAGGTCGGTAAGGTTCAAGGCTTGGACGATTTGATCAAGGCCGATCCGATGTCCGGTTCGATCGGTATCGCGCATACGCGTTGGGCCACGCACGGCAAACCGAGCACCGCGAATGCGCATCCGCATGTCAGCCGCAACCGGGTCGCGGTCGTGCACAACGGCATCATCGAAAACCACGAAGATCTGCGTAGCGCACAAAAGCAGCTCGGCTACGAATTCACCTCCGAAACCGACACCGAAGTGATCGTGCATGAGATCGATCACGCGCTGGAGACGGCGGACGGCCTGTTGAACGCGGTCAAGCAAACGGTCAAAAAGCTCGAAGGCGCCTATGCGCTCGGCATCATCAGCACCGCCAATCCGAACCTCTTGGTCGCCTGCCGCAAAGGCAGCCCGTTGGTGATCGGCGTCGGTATCGGCGAATATTTCATCGCCTCGGATGTGGCCGCCTTGTTGCCGGTCACCCAGCGCTTCATCTTTCTCGAAGACGGCGATATTGCCGCGTTGCAAATCGACCAGTTGGTCATCTACGATGCCAAAGACAACATCGTAGAACGGCCGATCAAGGAAAGCCAGCTGAAGGCCGATGCGGTCGATAAAGGCAATTATCGGCATTACATGCTGAAAGAAATTTACGAGCAGCCTTTCGCGATTGCGCAAACGTTGGAAGGGCACTTCGTAAATCACCGGCTGCAGGAAAATTCATTCGGTCATAATGCCAGCGAAATTTTCGATCAGGTCAAATCGGTGCAGATTCTGGCCTGCGGCACCAGCTATCACGCAGGATTGGTTGCGCGCTACTGGTTCGAGCGGCTCGCGCGCGTGCCTTGCAACATCGAAGTCGCCAGCGAATTCCGTTACCGGCATCCGGTGCTGGCGCCGGACACGCTGGTCATTACGATCTCGCAATCGGGCGAAACCGCCGACACGCTCGCCGCGCTGCAGGAAGCCAAGACGCAGGGCGCCAAATATTCAATCGCAATCTGCAACGTGCCGGAAAGCTCGTTGGTTAGGGAATCGGATCTGGCGCTGATGACAAGAGCCGGCCCGGAAATCGGCGTCGCCTCGACCAAAGCCTTCACGACGCAGTTGGCGACGCTGATGATGCTGGTAATCGCGATCGGCCGCCGCTTCCAGCTGCCGAACGCGCTGGAAGAAAAAATCACTTCGGAACTGTTCGCCTTGCCCGGCAAAATCGAAAAAGTACTGGAACTGGACGATCAGGTGAAGGAACTGGCCGAGCAATTCGCCGAAAAGGAACATGCGCTGTTCCTCGGCCGGGGGTCGCAATATCCGATCGCGATGGAAGGTGCGTTGAAGCTGAAGGAAATCTCGTACATCCATGCCGAAGCCTACCCTGCTGGTGAGTTAAAGCATGGCCCCTTGGCTCTGATCGACGCCGACATGCCGGTAATCACTGTGGCACCGAACAACAGCCTGCTCGAAAAATTGAAGTCGAACATGCAGGAAGTCAGCGCCCGCGGCGGCCAATTGATCGTGTTCATGGACGAAACGCTGGTACCGGCGGATGACAACAATGTGCAATACATCAAAGTCCCCCAAATCGAAAACGAAGTCGCGCCTATCGTGTTCACGATTCCGTTGCAGCTGCTGGCTTACCATGTCGCGGTGTTGAAAGGCACCGACGTGGATCAGCCGAGAAATCTCGCGAAGTCGGTTACGGTGGAATAAAGCTTGGTACGGTGCGCAACGCTTGTTTGGTGATAATAAAGTCGTAAATCGAATAATAAAGTCGTAAAAAATTGAAAAAATAATTTAATAAAGTCGTAAATTTTACTGGCAGCAGAGTATCAATAAGTGAACGATTGTTGATTTGACGGTTTTGTGTCGGCCAGTTTTTTAAAAGGCCTACCAAAATTATCAGTCACACGTCTCGCAAGTTCTGTAAATATAGCCTTAAGGACTACTGATTACATATTGACAGGCAGCAACCGACCCTTAACGGCCTCTGGCGGTTAGTCGTATGTTTGGCTGCTTGCCGCCACATAGCCGACTGCTGGCCAGAATTTATTGCCTAGAAAGTGGCAATCAGGGATGATAGACCGAAACCATATACGACTTGTTATACGGTCCAATGTGTAAAGAAGAATATGAATCGACAAATTAAACGCCTTGATAGCCGGTTCGCCATTTATCCTCTTTGCTTGGTCCTCTTCGGGGCGGCGCTGTGGCTGATACTCTTAGTTGGCTCGGCTATACAGCCGAGCCTTCCCACTCCAACGACCGTTGCGGCCGCAGTTCCAAGCAGCTTGAGTGCAGAGCTTTATAGGAATCTGCGCAGCCCGCTCGGTGTTTTGCTGCTTCAGATTTTGGTCATTATCGCCTTCACCCGCTGCTGCGCAACAGTCATGCGGAAATTCGGCCAGCCCGAGGTTATCGGCGAAGTCATCGGCGGGATACTCCTGGGGCCCTCCGTACTGGGCTTGCTCTGGCCTGCCGCCGGTGCCTTGCTGTTCCCCGCGACTTCCCTGGTGAATCTGGGCCTATTGAGCCAGATCGGATTGATCGTCTTCATGTTCGTCGTCGGAATGGAGCTAGATACCGAAGTCCTGACAAAAAAAGTCCGTTCAGCCGTGCTGATATCTCACGCGAGCATCATCTTGCCCTTCCTGCTTGGCTCGCTGCTCTCGCTTGTCCTTTATAAAGGCTATGCGCCTGTCGGGGTGCCTTTCACTCCATTCTGCCTTTTCATGGGCATCGCGATGAGCATCACGGCGTTCCCCGTTCTGGCCAGAATGCTCCACGAGCGAGGTTTGAGCCGATCCCCTCTAGGGACCGTCGCGCTCACCTGCGCAGCGGTCGATGATTTGACCGCCTGGTGCGCGCTGGCCGTGGTAGCAGCGATCTCCCGGGAGGGTACAATCGCCAACTCCCTGATCGTGACCGCGCTCTGCGGCCTGCATATCGCGGCGATGCTCTTTGTGGCCCGGCCCTTCCTGGAACGTTTGATAGAGGTCCGCGCCACCGAGAACGCTCGCGAAAAGGGGGCTATCGCGGCCGTCTTGTTCACGGTATTTTTCTCCGCTTTTATGACGGAGGCCATCGGGATCCACGCGCTCTTCGGAGCCTTTCTGGCGGGCATCGTCATTCCCAAAAAAACGGCCTTCCGTGAGGCTCTCGCGGTCCGCCTCGAGAACTTCAGTACGATCATTCTGCTGCCCCTATTCTTCGCTCTCAGCGGCCTTCGGACCCAAATCAACCTGCTCAACGATTGGGCATCGTGGATTCTCTGCGCAGTCATCATCCTTGTGGCGATCACCGGGAAGTTCGTGGGCAGCGCCGGAGCGGCGCGCTGGTCGGGCTCAACGTGGCGCGAATCACTCGCGATCGGGGCGCTGATGAATACCCGAGGACTCGTCGAACTCGTCGCTCTCAATATCGGCTACGATCTGGGCATCATTACTCCAGCGATATTCACGATGATGGTCCTCATGGCGCTCGTCACGACTCTGATGACCGGCCCTTTGCTCGGTCTCCTCGTGCCGGAAGCTCTCGCCGCCTCGCACGAAAAGCCGGCTGCGGATGCATAAGGCCGCGTAACCAAGCGCTTCTTGCCGACGCGCGCTTTCTTTAAGGCGTTTCAATAATGCGTGCGGCAGAACGTAACATTATGAAGGACCACTTTCCAAAATTGACCAGCCATACAGTTGGCAATTTTGACAGTCGGCTCCTGGCCGACTCTTGCCAATTGTCCAGCACGTAGATTAGCGTAGCGTAATCGGACGAATGTTATTTATCGCCAGCAACCGAAGAATTAACATCGTCCAATCGAGTGGATAAAGACCCTTCGCCACCTATCGATAAAGGTGGAATATGGCTAGTCACACGATTGACATGGCTGCTTCAGAGGGTTCACATGTATGTAATCTACATGATGTTCATCATCAGAATCATCGCGGATAAAATGTTCCCAATAATGCCGTTACCTACAGGGATGCAGGCAAGGCGCGTGAGCGGAAGCTTTGCCCTATCCCACGCTCTCCTGTCGCTGTACGTACTTTAGATCGGCGTTCGGTTTTGGGAAGTGCTCGAAAAATCCTCTTTTAATTAAACGCCATCGAGTACTGAGATCGGCATCACCGGGCGCCAAGGCCCACACACTCGGCAACTGCTCCTGCGTTGCCCTACCTCCTGCATCCATGCAGTCGAATGCAAATGATCCGGTAAAATAATTACAGCTTGATCATGGCGTATGATCTACTGATGCTATCACCCCTCTAAAATGAACAAGATAGACAAAAAAGCCAAGCCTTCCTGGAGCGACATCAAATCTAAATTGTCAGACTTTGACCGGGCAGGGCTGCTCGGTATAGTTCATGACTTGTATGCCGCTAGCAAGGACAATCAAACCTTTCTGCATGCCCGCTTTGGACTTGGGGATGATGTACTCAAGCCTTATAAGACGGCCATCTCCCGCTGGATATGCCCTGATGTGATGCGCAGCAATCAAACCATCTCTGTAGCCAAGGCCAAAAAGGCAATCACCGATTACAAAAAGGCGGTGGGGCAGCCCGAAGGGCTGGCTGAACTGGCAGTATTTTATTGCGAGGAAGTTTTTGTCTTTTTAGGTTATTGCGGCATGGACGACGAAGGTTATTTCGATGCCGTGGTGCGAATGTTCGAGCAAGCATTGAAATATGTGATGGTTCTGCCAGAGACGAAACGCCAGTCGTTTATCGAGCGGCTTGAGCAAGTCTGCGCACAGGGTCAGAATATCGGCTGGGGTGTGGGTGATGATATGAGCAGACTACTGTCCGAATATGGGATCGACGACTAAGCCTGATTCTTTGGTCGAACTGCGTGCAGAAAATGCGCGTTTAATCGCGCTACTAGAGGCTCATGGCATAGCGTGGCGTTTGTCGCCAGAGCCACCTCCAATCGTTTCGCCAGAACCGGAATCATCAACGCTGACCACTTCGGAAAAGGTAGCGCTGTTTCGTCGATTGTTTCGGGGGCGTTCTGATGTTTACCCAGTGCGCTGGGAAAGTAAATCAACCGGCAAGTCAGGCTACACGCCTGCTTGCGCGAATGAGTGGCGCGCTGGCATCTGTCATAAACCTCGTATTAAATGCTCGGATTGTGGCGTTCGTCAGCTGAGTCCGTTATCCGATGCCGTCATTTACAATCACCTTTCAGGTGAGCACACGCTTGGTGTTTACCCGCTTATGGCGGATGACACTTGTTATTTTTTAGCCGTCGACTTTGATGAGGCTGACTGGCAAGAGGATGCACAGGCCTTTGTCCAGTCTTGTCATGAGCTTGGTGTTCCGGCAGCTCTCGAAATCTCGCGTTCTGGCAAGGGTGCTCATGTATGGATTTTCTTCGCAAGTAACATTTTTGCCCGCGACGCCCGCCGTCTAGGCACTGCTATCATCAGTCATACCTGTTCCCGAACTCGCCAATTGAAGCTGACGTCCTACGACCGGCTGTTTCCTAACCAGGATACGATGCCTAAAGGTGGCTTTGGTAATCTGATTGCACTGCCATTGCAGAAGAAACCTCGTGAGAATGGGTTTAGTGTGTTCGTAGACAGCGCTTTAAAGCCATATCCGGATCAGTGGGGATTTTTAGCTGCCATCCGACCGATGCCAGTCGCTGATATTGAGCCGACCATTCTGCGAGTGATGGGTAATGCGCATCCTTTGGATGTGACTTTTATTGACGAGGAAGATCATAAAGAGCCATGGAAGCGGGCCGATATTCAAAACGCGAAACTCGTCGGACCGATGCCCAATTTGCTGACAGTCACGCTAGCCAATCTCGTTTATTTCGAAAAAGCCGAGCTTCCCCAACCACTGGCAAACCGCCTAATCCGTCTTGCCGCTTTCCAGAACCCCGAGTTCTACAAATCACAGGCGATGCGGTTCCCGGTATGGGATAAACCGCGTGTCATAGGCTGCGCTGAAAATTACCCAAACCACATTGCACTGCCGCGCGGTTGCCTGGATGCAGCACAGAACTTACTGAAGGAAAACGGTATTCAATGCGATTTACGGGATAAGCGCTTTGAGGGGCAATCAATCGACATTGCTTTCGCTGGGACATTGCGCTCCGATCAAGAGGCAGCAGTCACCGAAATGTTGCAGCACCCTGCCGGTGTGTTCTGCGCTCCAACTGCGTTTGGTAAAACGGTCACAGCGGCAGCGTTGATTGCCCGACGCGGTGTCAATACTCTAATTTTGGTGCATCGTACCGAACTTCTCAAACAATGGCAGGAACGGCTGCAGTCTTTTTTGGGTGTGGGCAAGGGTGTTGTTGGAACCATTGGCGGAGGCAAGTCCAAGCCGACGGGTAAAATCGATGTTGCGGTGATGCAATCATTGTCTCGGCAGGGTGAGGTCAATCCATTGGTAGAAAACTACGGACATGTCATTGTCGATGAGTGCCACCATGTCGGGGCAGCTTCGTTCGATGCTATTTTGAAGCGGGTCAAGGCGAAATATGTATTAGGTCTTACCTCCACCCCCGTACGCCGGGATGGTCAACAGCCAATCATCTTCATGCAATGCGGACCTATCCGATATACGGCCGCCAAGCCACTGAATGCGCCGAGCGATCTGGAAGTCCTGCCACAGATGATTTACAAAACAATCGATCTACCACAGGAAGCTGCCATTCAGGATGTGTTTCGTCACATTGTAAATGATGAAGAGCGAACAACGGCGATTGCTAGCGAAATTGCTGCAGCCTTTAATCTGGGCCGAAAGGTATTGGTACTCACCGAGCGGACTGATCATCTGGATGCTATCTTCGCTGCGTTGACTGGGAAGATACCACCGCCCTTTGTGCTGCACGGGCGAATGCGGAAAAAACAGAGAGCCACTTTAATTAAGGTGCTTGATGAGCTACCACCCGATGAACCTCGGGTTCTGTTAGCCACTGGAAAGTTGGTTGGTGAAGGCTTCGATCATCCTCCGCTGGATACGCTGGTGTTGGCAATGCCGATTTCATGGAAGGGCACCTTACAGCAATACGCTGGCCGATTACACCGTGAACATGCAACTAAAACTGACGTGCGGATTATCGATTTCGTCGACACTGGGCACCCGACGCTACTGCGAATGTGGGACAAGCGTCAACGCGGATATCGGGCGATGGGCTACCGAATGACCGATCAATCGGCATTCAAATAATGATGCAGCGTCTAGAAATGAATGGCAGAATTTACTACGCGGCCTCGCTAACGTTTAACGATCTTTTTACAAAAGACTGCCAATTAAATATTAAAGACACATTACTTTCTTGGCTACACAATCGCTCCTCTTTAAATTTGTTTCAGCGCCACCCAGGGTAGAGGTTATTCAAGCGTGTTTGTCAGATCTCCCATGCTTTCCCGTACGCCTGACAATGGTTCCAGATTAAACCGTCGCGTAATAAATTTGACGATCGAGGTGGTGTCGTAAAGCGTATTGTCGATGTGATGTTTTTTCGCAAACGGCGAAATAAAAATAGCCGGAATACGCGTGCCGGGCCCCCAACGATCCGCTTGGGGTGGCGGGACATGATCCCAAAAGCCGCCATTTTCGTCATAGGTAACAATGATGAACATATTCGGCCACTGCGGACTGGCTTGTAGTTGCTTAACCACGTCAGCAATATGAGCATCGCCCGACATCACGTCGGTATACCCCGGATGCTGATTCAAGCTACCTTGAGGTTTATAGAAAACGACCGCCGGTAACGTGCCGTTGGCTATATCCGTTTGCAGATCCGTGTAGTCTTTTAAATGTTGGGCACGTTGTGCCCGACCAATCTCCGTGCTGGGGTCAAAGCGGCTAAAGTAGTTAAAAGGCTGGTGATGGGCCTGAAAATTGGCAGCGCCATTCGCTTTGTTAAAAATTACCTGGCGTGGCTGTTCCGGGCTTTGCGTTCCATCGATCAGCGCCAAGCGCCATGCTCCGGCATACCAGGCCCAGTCGATATGTTTTTCCGACAAAGTATCGCCAATGGTTTTTTCGGTCTGCGGCGCAAGTGGCGCTGCAGCGCCTTTGGCATTCATATCGGCCAATAGGGCTTTGCCGTTTTGTGCGGGTGGCGTACCGCTGGGCTGGAATGGCGGTTGCGTCAGATCGACGGCATAGCTGCGGTGAGTCATCGGATCGGCAGGCGTGAAATTAAAGTCTCCCGCATAGTCTGGTGCCGCCTGCATCGCGCTACCGGGTTTGACTGCTAATTGCCCGGTATGCGGGTCCAGTATCGAAATACGGCCATCAGGCGCTTTGTCCATCGAAGGCGTGCAGGCGCAGACCAGCCAGAAATGATTCAAAAACGATCCGCCATATGCAGCCATAAAAAAATTATCGGCCAGGGTGTACTGCCGAGCTAATCGCCACATTGCCATGTTGGAGCCATCGTAATACCCCATCGTCAATCCGCCGGCATTGGAAAAGGCCGCAAATTGGTCATTACGGCCGGCGTGAATTTGTAATTGATGGTTATAAAAACGGTGCGTCAAATCTGGCGAGGCAGCCTGAATCCCGTGCACCGAGGGCGAACCTCCGGGCGGTGCATCGATCTGAAACGGTTTATTGGGCAAACTGCCGACAAAGGTCCAGTTTGGATCATGACTGTTCCAGACCGTTGGCAGGCTAGGTAATAGGGTTTTGCCGTCGCGGTCGCGTTGTAAATACGTATCAGGCTGAGCCAAGGCATTGGCGATGCCATTGGCGCCCGGAAACAAGCCGTAAAGATTATCGAAGCTACGGTTTTCGGCGTAAATCACCACGATGGTTTTGATCTTCTCGAGTCTGGATTCAGTGCCTATCTGATCTGGACTGCTGTTTGGGGATGCCTGATGAGTACTGACACAGCCAACGACTAGCAGTGAAAAACCGGTCAATAATCCGATTGAGGCGCGGCGATATTTGATGGGCATGTTATTTAAAATTTGAAATAAAAGCATTAACAGACTGTTGAAAAAGCACCGTCCGAGGCGGCACGTGAGCTACTTTAAGGTTCCGATCGCATCTTTTCAGCTTAAATTCGTAATCTCCTGAGGAAGTGTACCTGAAAAAATCAGCGCCCTCAGCATTTTGGGTCATGTTGACGGTGATCAATTCGATTCCGGCAAAAACAGCGCTATCAGGTCAATTTTCATACTTTGGCAGACCGGATTCGGCTTTGTCATAAAAAAGTCATCTTATTGTCGAATAATGTTGACATCACAACAGGTACTTCTGAGTTGTATTTAGAGGTGCTTAAAGCCGTGTCCCAATATTTCATAGCAAAGGTATTTGCCTGTATCTGTTTTATGTCGTCAGAAGAAGAAATCATAGAAATCGAAAAAAAACAGAACATTTCCGTACGCTTGCATCACCATGACCGCAATGCGATCAGGACGGTTGCCGCCCGCCTTTTTGTACGGGAGTCGGAGATTTACCGCTTGGCCGTCAATAATTTCATCAGCAACTTCAGCAAGTTGGATGACGAGGAATGTAGCGGCAGCGATTTGCTGCCGTTGTTTATCAAGTATCGAGCGGAATTGATTCACAGCCTGGGTTTAAAAAAACAACAGTTGTTTAAGACCATCAACAACGGCAATGTGCATCCGGACAAGTTCGTTGCCATGGCCGACATTGAATTGCTGCTGATGCCGCAACAGCAAATGCGCGGGCGTTTGTTGCAAATCGAAGAAGCTCAGGCCTACAAGCAGCTTGATACTAACATCTGGCTCGAAAATTATTTTATCGAGAAATACGGCTTGCAGAAAGATTTCGAGGAATGCTTTGAAACCTTCGATAAGGGCTGAGCCTATTCAACTACACCTCGACAACAGGTTAATACTGTTCTAGGCGGGAAAATCGCGCAGGCCTCTCTTCCCTGTCTTCCCGCCGATCTGCGCTGACCTTCAATCGCGGCTTGCAGTCGCCCCCTGCAATCAATACGGCGCTCGAAATTAGCCACGACCATCCCATCGGAGGTCGGAAATAGTCTGCGAGAGACATAACTACTCCGTTAGTATCTTAAGAATATCTGGCAACGTAATACATTACCTGAAATTGTCATCGTCCTGTAACCCCTGCATCGCGTTTGATGTGGATAATGCGCACCTGTTGAAGGCATCCGGAGCGGATGCGGATCGACAGGGAAGGCTGGAAGCAATCGGGCCGCGCAATGAATTGAAGTCTCTCGGGGCGGATCGTTGACGTTGGGCTAAATAACTGAGGGAACTTACGGGGAGCGGAAAAGCAGTGAATAGGGAATGAGATAACGGATCGAAAAATGGTAGCGGGGGCAAGGCGCTTTTAGGAGCAGGGACTGCTTGAAAAAGACCTTTAGCGAGTTCAGGACGGGCGGTTCCCTGGAAAGTGTTTATATCGCAGTTAAATCAACAGTGTGTGAAGCTAAACCCGCCGAGAGGCGGTGCGTAAAGCCGCGAGTTTTGTTGCCCACCAGTGCAAGACAGCCGAGCTTTTATCTTATGCATAAATCTTTCAATTTTTTAACCCAATAAGACATAAAATTATGAAACATTTAAAAAAATCTTTAGCCGTAGCGGCTTTGCTGGCTTCGGCGGGCGCAGCCAACGCCAGCATCGCAACCGGAAGCAACACAAATTCAGAATTGCTTCTGTCGGTGTATGACAGTTCACGGGCACTGACATTCACGCTGGATTTGGGCGTGACTATGGGCCAGATTGTGACCGTTGGTACTACCCCAGCTTTCAATAATGCGTTAAATCTGAGCTTTGACCTGAATGCATTGACTGCTTCATCTACCGGTGCGCAATGGTCTACTTTCGCGACCGGCTTAAATGCAGCAACAACGAAATACGGCATAGTAACTGCGGGAACTGCTGGCAAAATATTGGCGACTGGTCAAGACGTTAGTCCGGCAAAATTCGCGACAGCAACCGTAGCAGGTTCTGCTCTAACTAATATCACAAATCATTTAAATCAAGTTAACACCGGTGCGGTGGCGGATAATGCAGGTACAGCTCTTGGTATCTCCGCTCAAAACTTGAGCTCGATCGTTGCCGATGGTGATACCCAAAACACTGGACAGCACAATCAGGCTCTTCCATTCGCTACGCTTTTCGGTGGGAAATCTGATGCCTTCGCCGATGTCGCCTATGACCAAGCCGCTAAATTCTATTTTTACAACAGCGGAACATCGATACTGTCGGCTCTTCAATCATGGAAATTGACTGGCAATACCCTGACCTATGCGCCAGCTGTAGCTGCCGTGCCATTGCCTGCCGCAGTCTGGCTGTTTGGCGCCGGTTTGATGGGCATGCTGCGTTTGAATCGCCGTAAAGGCTTCAGCGTCGCTATTTAAAGTGATCAAGGAAGGAGTTGGTTAATAATTCCTTCCTTATCAATTCAGTTACTCAATCAAAAGGTAAATCCAATGAAAAAAACCATATTAGGCGTGGCGATAATCTCCGCGCTAACGGCAACCAGCGCCCAGGCGGTGATCAATGTCGACGGTAACGGTGTGCCCATCATCAACCCGGTTGATACCAACATCCTGTATTTGTCAGGTGCCTCGGCAGCAGAGAAATTTCTTGAAAAAGTGCTCACCGACTCTACAGTGCCGGCCGCGGATCGTATCTGCAATACCAGCCAAAAAAGCTATAAATTTCAAGACGGCACCGGCGCCAGCACAACTCCGGGCACACAACAGTACGCCTATTTGTGCGAAAGGGCATCCACTAACGCTTCTTTACCAAGCAACAAAGCGAATATCCTGATTTACAAACGCAGTGCCGGCGGTTCGGCTTTTGGCGTAAGCCCAATTGTCGCTGAAGCAAACGGTGATTCGGTCAATGCAGCTATCGAGTTTTTGAAAATCAACTCGGCTTGCACTGTTGCTACATCAGCGGTGGCAGGAACAGCAACCACCGCCCCCGTGCTGGGATTGATCAATTGCGCTTATAACCCAGCCGATGCAACTACATTCGTAACGCATATTCCGGATTTCGGTATCTCCGATGTCGACCCAGGTCAATTTAAGGGTAGCAATGCGCCGATTAATACGGCTACCGGCGTTCCTTATGCAGACATCAGTTCTGCCGATGTGGCGAAGCTGACCGTGAAAAGTGCTTCTGTGAACACCTTTGGCGTGCCCGTCACCAAGAAGCTGTATTTCGCGCTGCAAGCTGCCCAAAAAGCCACTAACGCTATACCTTCTACCTGTGCAATTGGCGATGAAACTGAAGCCTGTATGCCTAGCTTGAGCTCGGCGCAGATTGCTTCAATCCATGCCGGTAACATCATTGACTGGAACCAATACAAAGTAAATGGCGTCGGTTTGTATGATTGGGTCAATACTCCTGCAAACAATGCGACTGCTTATCTGCCGGGCGCTTCTTATCTGCACACCTGCCGCCGCGAAAACGGTTCCGGCACGCAAGCACAATCCAATATCAAATTCCTGGGTAATCCATGTACTGCGGCTGCTACTGCACCAGCGTCTGACGCTGTCGTTCAGGGATATGCCGAGGGCGATGGCCTGGCTATGGTTCACGAAAACAATACCTCTGGCATTGTTGACGAATGCTTAAATGAACTGGAAGACGGCACCAATACGGTTGGCACCAAATTTGATAATACATGGGGTGTTCGTTGGGCGGTCGGTATCCAGTCGCTGGAGAAAAAAACCAGCACTGCTGGCAAATACCGCTTTGTCAAAGTGGATGGTGTAGCGCCTACGCTGGCTAACGTTGTTAAAGGCAAGTACCGCGATTGGGCGGAAAACACGTTCCAATATGGCACTAGCCACGTCTTTTCTGCGAACGCGACTGAAAACGCGGCTCTGAAGTCATTGACAGATGCTGTGATCAAATCAGCCGGTGCACCTGAAGTCATGGCCGCGTTGAACAATGGTTTCACCCATACGTTCACAACAGCAAAAGGCGCCTACTTGGCGGTACCTACCAACTATGCTATCGAACCTTTCGGCGCGTTAAATACGGCTAGACCGGTTAGTCCGTACAGTCATGCGACTTCTGCTGTATCGGCTGACGCTTGCCGCGCGCCTACCGTTTATAGCGATGGCAGCATTTCACCTGCTGGCGCTGTTTCAGGTGATTCTGGTCTGTAAGGAAAGTCTTAGAGCTGGGGCAATCCCGGTTTGGGTCAGGGACGACTCAAAAAATCAGTGAAACCAGCCGTTTTCGGACGGCTGGTTTTTTGCTTTGCAGGGAAAGTGAATCGATGAAGACGCGCCAGTTGGAAAATCGCAGTATTTGTCACTCAGTCGTCATGCGCACTTGTTAAAGTGCACGGAAATTCCGGTTTTCAAGGCAAAACCGACGCTATCAATGGAAAAAAAACAGATTATGCGGGTGAATAAAATCATGCCGGCCGGGCTGTTGTCATGGCTGGCCGTTTGTGTTTTGGCAATGGCATTTGACGCCTATGGAGAGGAAAAAACTCAGGAGGCGGCGCCGGAAGCCAATGCAGCCGAAGAACAGCAAAATGCGCCGCAGCAGCCCGCCAGCTTTGATTTGCTGGAACTGCGCGTTAAGGGGAACACCCTGTTGAACAAGAATGAATTGTCGCGCACCGTTTATCCCTTTTTAGGACCCAAGAAAAACATCGACAGCGTGGATAAGGCGCGCGAGGCGCTGGAGAATCTCTACAAAGCCAAGGGCTATCAAACCGTCGCGGTCGATATTCCGGAGCAGGATGTTAAAAACGGCGTGGTGTATTTACAGGTCGTCGAGGGCAAGGTGTCGCGGCTGCGCGTGAACGAGTCGCGCTATTTCTCTCTGGGAGCGATCAAGGCCGGCGTACCGGAACTTGCGGAAGGCAAGACCCCCAATTTGCCGGAAATGCAAAAGCAGTTGGCCGCGCTCGCAAAGCAAAGCGAAGACCGCAAAATCACGCCGATTTTACGCGCCGGCGACACGCCGGGTACGCTGGAAGTGGATTTAAAGATGAAGGATGAAATGCCTCTGCATGGAAGGGTTGAGTTGAACGGACGCAATACCTCCGCAACCACCCGTACGCGCTTGGTGTCTTCGCTGCGCTATGACAACCTGTGGCAGAAATTCCACAGCGCGTCGCTGATGTATCAGGTTTCGCCGGAGAATAACGAAGAAGTCGATGTCTGGGCCGGCACCTATGCGATGCCGTTGTTTGACTCCGATACCCGGCTGGTCTTTTATGGCGTCAGCTCTTCTTCGAATGCCCAAATCGCCAGCGCCGGCGCCTTGAATGTGATCGGTCAGGGCAGTATTTATGGCCTCAGGCTCGTAAAGCCGTTGATGAGTCTGGACAATTATTTCCATAGCCTCACGCTCGGCATGGACTACAAGGATTTCAAGGAAAACATAAATATGATCGGCTCCGACAACCCGTTATCGACGCCGATCACTTATGCGCCATTCGTCGCGCAATATAGCGGCACGGTGCGGGGCGAGGAATCGATCACCGCGTTCGATGTGGGCGCGCATTTTTCGGTGCGCGGCGTCGGCAACGATCAGAAAGAATTTGAAAGCAAACGCTTTCTGGCCAAATCCAATTACGCCTATTTAAGCGGCAATCTTAATTTTCGCCATGACCTGCCTTATGGCATGGAGTTCGCCAGCCGCTTTTCCGGGCAAATTGCGGACTCGCCGTTGATCAGCAATGAGCAGTTCTCCCTGGGCGGCGCGCAGAGCGTACGCGGCTACTTTGAAACGCAAGCGCTGGCGGATAACGCCATTCAGGGCTCGCTGGAGCTTTATTCGCCGCGCATCATTCCGGATAACTGGGAATTGTTCAATAAATTTCAAGCGCTGGTGTTTGTCGATGCGGGGCGGGGATGGATTAAGAAGGCTTTGCCGGGCAATGCCAGCGGATACACGCTGGCCAGCGCGGGAATGGGCTTACATTTCAATATAGGCAAATTGTTTAGCGGTTTGCTTGATGTGGGCATCCCTTTTATCAGCCAGGACCGCATTATGAGCGGCGATCCCCGGCTGCATTTTACGCTGGCTTCCGAATTTTAAGAATACGGAAGGGTACGTGTCTTTTGGCGGTGTTGACGGCCGATAAGCACAGATAAAGAGACAAAAAATAACATGCAAAGCCAAACCTGCCGTGAGGCAGGGACGGAAAGCCACGGGTCTTGCGATAAAGATAGCCGGGCTGCCTTTGTGAATCTTAAAGACAGACAGTTTTGGCATACGGGTTGGAAATATGATGGCCAGCGGACATAGCAATAAATTATCCTGCATCGAATCTATCGATCTCTTCAAGTTAAAACCGGTGGTTTCGTGCATTCGTCTGGTTATCGCCGGCGGTTTGATTGCCGGCAACAGCCTGCCCGTGTACGCGGATCTGCCGGTGCCTTCGCCTAATTTTGTCGCTTCTGGGAGTGTGTTGCCGCCTCAGGTGACCGGCGATACCATGCTCATCAAGCAGGAGACCGACAAGGCCATCCTGAACTGGCAGAGTTTCAATGTCGGCGCGAAAAATACGGTGCAATTCGTCCAACCCGGCAGTTCTTCTATCGCTCTGAACCGCATTCATCAGGCCGATCCGAGCCAAATTTTCGGCCAGATCAAAGCCAATGGGCAGATCTATCTGTATAACCAAAACGGTTTTGTCTTCGGCAAGGACTCTGTTGTCAACGCGAATTCTGTGCTGGCGTCGACCTTGAACATTACCGACGAGGTTTTCACCAGCGGCATCACCCGCGTGTTCGACGATGGCGGCAAGGCGGCGCTGGCGATCGAACCTCAAGAGCCCGGCAGCTCTCTAGACCCCAAAAATGCCGCGATCCTGATCGAAGCCGGCGCCAAAATTCATGTCGAAAAAAACGGCCGTATTATTATCTCTGCGCCGACGATTGAGAATAAAGGATCACTGTCCGCCGACGAGCAGGGTCAGATTATCATGGTGGCCAGCCAGGACAAGGTCTATCTTCAACCTGCCAAAGAGGACAGCCCATTTGCGGGCTTGCTGGTGGAGGTCGATACCGGCGGCAAGGTCACCAATGCCGGCGATATTCTGGTTCGGCAGGGCAATGCTACCCTAGCCGGATTCGCGGTCAATCAGACCGGTCGGATCACGGCGACAACGTCAGTGAGTATCAACGGCTCGATCCGCTTGATTGCCCAGGAACAGCATGGCACAAAGGGCAATACGCTGGTGGGCACCAAAACCACACGCGATAGCGATTTGAATGACGGTTTGGGACAGAAAGCCAAAACCGTATTGGCCACGGGGAGCGTTACCGAAATTGTCGCGGATAAAGATGGCGGCACAGCCATCGACGAACAGGATCAAGCGGTTTCCTACATGCAGGCGAGCGGACATACTGTGCAGGTTCAGTCCGGCGCCAGCGTGTATGTTCCGGGCGGTAAGGTCAATCTGACGGCGACCGACAATTTGGCCGATCCGACTCAGGGGACGAAAGGCCGTATTCTTCTGGAAAAAGGCTCACTGATCGATGTTTCAGGTTACAAGGATGTGGAAGTGCCGATGGAACGTAATGTCGGCGAGATTTCGGTACAAAGCTATGAGCTTCGCGATGCACCGTTGCAAAGAAGCGGAGTATTGAAAGGCGAAACCATTCGGGTCGATCTTCGCAAGGATACGAGCATTGTCGATACCAGCGGCGCCGAAGCCCGCATCGAACGCGGCGTCAAGGAGCGTCTGGGAAAAGGGGGCGAGATCAATCTGACAGCCAGCGGCGACGCGGTTATCAATGACGGCGCGACCCTCAATATAGCTGGCGGTTCGGTCAATTATCTGGATGGATACATTAGTACGACCAAATTGTTGACCGATTACGGGCGTATTGTCGACATTAGCGATGCGGATCCCAATGCGCGTTATGTGTCCGTATTTGGCGTAGTTAAGGAAGTTCACCAAAAGTGGGGTGTCGAAAAAATCTGGAATACTCTCGACTCATTCGGACGCGGCAAGTTTGAGCAAGGATATACAGAAGGTAAGGATGCCGGCAGTCTTAATATTAAGGCGCCGAACGTTGCATGGAGCGGCGATTTGGTCGCCGGCAGCAGCGCCGGACGTTATCAGCGCGAATTGGGCAGCATGCCTTTCGGCGGCCGATTCGATATAGATACGGCTGTATTCCAGTCTTTTCAAAATGTGCGTTTTCAGACAGAAGGTGCTCAGCTTGATCTTGCTGTCGATCAGGATTTTCCGGTCAACACGGCTAATCAACCTGTCGATCTGATTTTAGCCGCGGATGTGTTCGCTAAATCCGGTGTGGGTCAGGTTTCAGTCAAGACATTGGGCGATGTGACTCTGGATGAAAATACGACAATAACCATGAAGCCGAGTGGCATTTTGAATGTCGAAGCCGGCAATATCGCAATCGATGGCGGTTTTAAAGCGGCCGGCGGGACGGTTGATTTAAAGGCAGCCATCAGCGCGCAGGCATCGAACGCGGGACGGATCGAGCTTGGCGAACATGCAACACTCGATGTATCCGGTTCATGGGTAAATGATTTACAGCGAGGTTTTTCCGCATCTCCCACCGATCCCTTGGCGATAGCCGGCGGTAGCGTGAAGCTTAGGGCTGAGGACGATTTAGTCGTCAATGCCGGTTCGACGATCCGCGCGGACGGCGGCGCCTGGCTGCAAACATCCGGTGATTTAAAAGCTGGAAAGGGTGGCGACATTACGCTGGCAGCGATTGGCGATGGTGCCTCAGGTTCATTGTTGACCTTGGATGGGGAGGTTTCGGCTTATGGTCTGGAACGGAATGGAAGCTTAACGCTGGTAAGCGGAAAAATTGTTGTCGGTGGAAACGAACCCCCCGATCCCGAAGCTTTAGTGTTGGGCGTAAGCAACGGCAATTTTAATTTTTCTCAAAATTTGGCTTTTAACGAGATTAATCTATTCGCCAATTTTGGTGATTTGACTATTAAATCCGACGTCAATCTGGATTTGCGCGCGCACAATTGGCAATTAAAGGCCGACGCTTTGAACACGCCTACCGGCGGTTCATTACGTGATTTGGCGCAAATCGTCGAATTACCTGAGCATTTACGCCAGCCTCTGAAAATCAATATAGCGGGCTTGACCGGCGTCAACATGCAGGCCGGCAGCATTTTAAAGGCGGATAAAGGCTCGAGTATCAATGTGCTGAGCAATGTGGGCAGCATTTTTGTCGACGGAGAATTACAAGCACCATCCGGGGAAATCAATCTCTCGATCAAACCGCCTAGCGGATTGGAGTATGACGCCAAGCAATCCATTTGGATAGGAGAACATGCCAGATTGCTGGCGGAGGGTACGACACGGTTGAATCCAACAGATATACTCGGTCATCGCAGCGGTTCGGTGCTCGACGGTGGGGAAATCAATATTGATGCCCAGCGGGGGACTGTGGTGCTGGAGCAGGGTTCGGTGCTCGATGTTTCGGGTACGCATGGGACTCTGGATGTCTTGCAATCCACGAACAGTATTGGCGGCAGTTATGCTGCGAAAACGATTGGCTCCAATGCCGGCGCGATAAAATTGACGGCGGCCGAAGGCATAGTGATGGATGGCGTTGTGCGAGGCAACGCCGGTTCCGGCAGTGCGCACGGCGGCAAATTGGAGGTTACGCTGGACCGTTCGAATCGTAATCCTCCCGATGTGCCGAAAATACCTTTTCCTAATACACCGTTGGTGATTAATGTCACGCAGGCGTCACGCCGCTCATTGGATGAAGAAGTCAACTTTGGCGAAGATTTTCCGTCAGAGCTGAATGGACAGGCGACGATCAGTGCCGATGCGGTTCGGACAGGCGGTTTTGCCGATTTAAGTTTGAATAGCAGAGATCGTGTGGAGTTTGTGGGAGATGTCAATTTGGCGACGGCGGAACGGCTTCGCATCGATGCGCCGCTAATCAGTGCCGTCGGTCCCGACGGCACTGATGCAGGAAATATTAATCTTGAAACCGGGATCTTACAAATTGGGTCAAGTTTTAATCGTAATCTCGACGCCACGGCCACGGTAGGCAGCGGTCAATTTTCTGTGCATTCGCAGTGGATGCAACTGACAGGTGCTACAAGGTGGGATGGTTTTGCCCGGATTAGCTTAAACAGTGATCATGATTTACGAACCATTGGGTTACGTAATGAAGATGATCAGCGCGATTATATCGGAGGTCTAGTTACGGCGGCGGATTTGCATTTGCATGCCAGCCAGATCTATCCATCGACGTTGACCGATTTCACTTTCGCGGTAAAAAACAATCCCAACGGGCAAATTATCATCACCGGCAGTAACACCGATGTTACGCCATTATCCGCCGCGGGTTCGCTGACTTTCGAAGCGCCGGTCATCAATCAGCAAGGGGTGTTGAAAGCTCCGATCGGCACTATTAACCTTAAAGCTGGATCGAGCTTGACGCTTGGGGATGGCAGCGTAACTTCGGTATCGGCAGAGAACCAGGTGATTCCGTTTGGCGTGACTCAAGGCGGCTTGGATTGGCTGTATCCGTTGGATAGCCTGCGTAATCTGGTATTTGATGTCCCGCCGGAAAAGCGGCTGGTGCTATCGGCGCCTGAAATCGACATAAAACAGGGTAGTGTGGTCGATGTCTCTGGCGGCGGCGATTTGGTTTCTTACGAGTTTCAGCCTGGCGCTGGCGGTTCTTACGACTATCTGCAACCGGGGAGCAGTTCCTATCAAGGCGGTTTCGCAGTTATCCCGAAGCTGGGTTCATTGCTGGCGCCATTCGATCATTTCCAAAGCCAAGGTTTTGCTTACGCACCGGGCGATACCGTATATCTGAGCGGTAGCGGGGATTTACCTGCGGGCGAATATGCGATTTTGCCTGCGCATTATGCCCTTTTGCCGGGGGCGTTTTTGATCACGCCGCAAGCCAATACCGATGATTTGGCCGTAAGCCAGTTTACTGTCGATGGCCGTGCCATCGTGCCTGGTTACGAAAAATTGGCGGGAACTAGTATTCGCGATGCGCGCAGCGGTGGCTATTTGATCGAAAGCAGCGAACAGGTCCGCCAGCATTCGGAATACGACATTAAAACCGCTAATCAGTTCTATGCACAACGTGCGTTAAAAAATGAAAAGGCGGTTCCGCTGCTACTGGCGGATGCGGGGCAAATTTCTTTAATAGCTCAAACCAAACTGATCATTGAAGGCGATTTCATGGTCGATGCTCTGAGTGGCGGCAGGGGGGCAAAGTTAGACATTGCCGCCGATCGTATTAATGTAGTAGCTCAGCTCAGTCAGACGCCTGCGGACGGTACACTGGAAATTCTTGCCGATGATTTAAGCGCTTTAAATGTCGGCAGTCTTTTGCTTGGCGGCGCTCGCAGCAGTAATAAAGTTAATAGTGATGAAACTGACATTGATGTTACCGCTCGTGAAGTGGTCTTCGCTGCTGATGTTAAATATCAGGGTTCCGAAATCATCGCGGCAGCAACCGACCTGATCGATGTGCAGGCGGGCGCCAGTCTGGATGCCGATCGGCAGGCTGGCAGCGGCGATAGCGTGCTGAATGTTAAAGGCGATGGCGCCTTGCTGCGGCTTTCTGGCGATAAACAAGTTATTTTAAATAGGACCTATACGCCAGGTGTAAAGGGCGACTTACTCATTGCCGCTGGTTCGACACTGAAGGCAACCAAGTCAATGCTACTGGACGCTAGTCAGTCAACTCAGATTTTAGGCGATATTCAAATGCAGGGCGGATCGTTGAATCTGGCTGCGAATACCATAAATATGGGTGAAGTCGCCAATCTGGCCGACGATGCATTGAATTTGTCCAATCTTAGATTAGCGAATCTGGCAGTCGATGAATTGGTGCTGACCGGCCGCGACAGTATCGGTGTTTACGGTAATGTTGGTCGAGTGAATGCGGACGGTTTATTGCTGAACGATAATAACGGCTCGCCGTTGCCAATTCAATTCGAGCGCCTGGTGATTAATACCGCCGGATTGACCGGCCATGGCTCGGCGGCTGACACCGCCAGACTACAGGCAGGCACTCTGGAGATACAAAATACCGCTGCTGCAACAAACCACCAGGTTGTTGACGGTCAAGGACAGCTCGATCTGCTGGCCGACAGCGTTAAAATCGGCAACGGCAACTTCGCGATTCAAGGTTTTACTGCCGTTAATATCAATGCCGGTAACGAGTTTAGAGCAGTCGGGAAGGGTAGCCTTGATGTCGCCGCCGATTTGAATCTGTCCACGGCGGCAGTGACTGCCGACGGCGGCAGCAATCTTAATTTGAATGCCGGCGGCTATCATGCTCAGTTTAACAGCCTGAACAGCACTACCTCGGTCGATGGCGGTTTCGGCGGTGTTATCGAGGTAATTGCCGATACGATTGCGTTTAATACCAAGGCCGTATTGCCTTCCGGCAGTTTTGGCTTGCATGCGCTCAACGGTGATGTGGCTATGGGCGGACAATCCCACATAGATCTGGCTGGGCGTGCGGTGCAATTTGCCGACCAAACCGGTTACACATCGGGAGGCCATTTCAAGGCAATGGCCGATCACGGCAAGATAGTCATGGCCACAGAATCCCTGATCGATATCGACAGCGGAGGTGGAAAAGCCGCAGGCGGCAGCTTGACCTTGCAAGCGCCCGACCAATCGGTTGCATTGCTGGGGCAATTGCAGGCGACGGGCGGTAGCGCGACGTTAGATGTTGGCAGTTTTGATGCGACGGCGGACTTCAATGCATTGATGCGGGCATTAAACGATGCCGGCATCAGTCAATCATTGTATTTCCGCGTACGCAATGCCGACATCGTGCAAAGTGCGTCGTCCGATATCAATGCCCGCAGCGTCACGTTGGTGACGGACCAGGGCGGGATGAGCCTAGCCGGAGGCGTACACGCCGATGCTGCGGAACAAGGCGGCAGCATTAAGCTATACGCCGGTGACAACATTGTCCTGGCAAACGGCGCCACACTGACGGCAACAGGTACCGGTGAAGGCGCAAAGGGTGGTCAGGTGTTGCTGTCGTCGGTAGATGATGATAACGACGGACTCAGCGGCATTGATATTCAGAATGGTTCCAAAATTTCGGTCGCGGGTAATGGCGGTGAAGGAGGCGAAGTGACGCTGCGCGCCTTGCGCACCGACAGTGGCGTTAATATTAAGCTGGTTGCAGGCAGTGCCAACGGATACAGCAAATTTTATGCGGAAGGGGTGAAAAAATACGGCAACGCCGATCTGGGAAACGATAACCAGATCAATGCCGCCGACATCAACAAAATCAAGTCGGAAACCGCAGCTTACATGACAGAGGCAAACATGCAAAATGTCTCGAATCTGGCTGCCGGAATGCGTTTGACCGCTGGGATCGAAATCAATTACACCGGCAATTTAACCTTGAAGGATAACTGGGATTTGGTGGCTTGGCGTTATGACGATGTGGCCGACAGCAATATCTGGGACGATCTGCCGGGCAGGTTGGTGATCAATACCAGTGGTAATTTTAATGTAGAGAAATCATTGAGCGATGGTTTCAAGACCCAGAGTTTTGCATATCCTGGAGCTACTGCCGGTTCGACTACAAGCATTAATATTGTCGATAAACTGCAGGATGGCGAATCCTGGTCCTACAATTTGGTGGCGGGAGCCGATACAAGCAGCGCTGATATCAATGCCTCTACTCAGTCAGGCAATTTGGTTATCGGCTCCAATACCGTCATTCGTACCGGCAGCGGCGACATGCAGTTGACGGCGGGGGGGGATATTACCTTTACCAGTGCTTCTTCTTCGGTTTACAACGCCGGACGGCCTGCCGAAACCTCACCTTATGGCGCATTGAAAGACCGTTTCGTGGGGCAGCTGTTTTATAGCGAATACCCGGTAGAGGGGGGCGATCTCACTTTAGCCGCTGGCGGTGATATAAACGGTGCAGCGGCGGCGAATAACGATCTCAACGATTGGCTGTTACGCATTGGAAACTGGACTGATTCCGCTAACCACACTGGGCAAAGACCAACAGCCTGGGGCGTAGCGCTGGGATATATCACTACCAGTAATTCAACCAATCCAGCCAAATCAACCAAACCGTTCTTTCAGCAGAATGTCGGTTCCTTTGGTGGTGGCAACGTCTCGGTGTCCGCCGGAGGCAATATCAACAATCTCGACGTGATGATGCCGACCACCGGTAAACAGGTTGGTACACCCGACAATAGTTCGCCGGGAAGCCTCAACTTTTTAAGCAATCAGGTTGAAGTTAACGGCGGCGGTAATATGCAAATCAACGCAGGCGGTAATATCGCCGGCGGCACCTATTATTTAGGCAAGGGTACTGGCACGATGACCGCGGGTGGAGAGATTACCGGCGGCAGTAAATTTACTAAAGGTCCGGATTTGTTGATTGGCGATACCCAGTTTTCAATCAATGCCGGTAGTGGTATTAGCCTGACCGGGGTATCCGATCCGATGATTTTGCATAAGTCCGATGTCAACTTTTTCAGCTACAGTGCCAATAGCACTCTTAATGTCGCATCGTTGTCGGGTGATGTGCTGTTAGGCGCTGATGGCAGTAGTTTTCCCAGGAGCAATCCTAACTCGAATCAACAAAATCTGGCGCGCATATATCCGGCATCCTTAAATGCGAGTGCCTTTGGGGGTAATATTAAGCTTATTGACGAAATTATTCTATTTCCGTCAGCAGAAGCTCAGTTGAACCTGTTTGCCGAGCAGAATATCACCGCTGCCATAGGCGTAAGGCTGGGTATGTCAGATGCCGATCGCTCATTATTGCCTTATCCTGAAGCGACGCTGTCACGCAGTAATATGTCGACAGCAATTGCGAGAATCGATCCTTTTGGTGGTCAGCCTAATCTGCTGCATGCCACTGTGCCGGTGCACCGCGGCGACAGCCAGCCAGTGCGGTTGGTAACCCGGAAAGGCGATATTGAAAATATCGGTTTCAGTTTGGCGAAAAAGGCTCTGGTTAAGTCTGGGCATGACATAGTTAATTTAAGTCTTTCTGTGCAGCACGTTAATGACGGCGATGTTTCGCTCGTAGAAGCGTTACGAGACCTTCGTTATACGAGTGACAGAGATCCTGCGACTGGCGCCTTGATCGGCAATTCCGCCAAGATTGAAATTGGAGGGCCTGGCGAGGTATTGATTAAAACCGGTCGTCATGTCGACTTGGGCGCCTCGGATGGCATCTCTACTGTGGGTAACGTGGTGAATGCCAATTTAGCTGAACAAGGCGCGAATTTGACGATCTTGACCGGTGCCAATGGCGAGCTTGATTATGCCGGCTTCATCGCAGCCTATTTGCAAGGAAGCGATCTATATAAAGATGCCTCTCAGAAGATTAAGACGCTGATCACCGATTTCATGCGGGAGCGTCTGAACGACGGTACATTGAGCGAAACGGCGGCATTGGAAGCTTTTGCCGAATTGAAGAGTGGCGATTTTGTGGCTATCCAACCGCAGCTCAATGCCATTATTCTACCGGTATTTTTCAATGAGATTAAAGAATCGGGCGCTGCATCGGCGGGCACTGATTCATTAGGTAACGAACGCGGTTATGCTGCGATCGAATCTCTGTTCCCGGGAAGCGAATGGAAAGGTGATCTAAGCATGTTCTTCAGCAAGATACACACACTTGATTCAGGCGACATCAATCTGTTGGTGCCCGGAGGGCAGATCAACACAGGTCTTGCTGTTTCCTTTACCGGAGCCAAGCCGGCTTCGGAATTGGGGGTCGTGGTGCAGCGTCAAGGCAATATCAATGCGTTTGCTCATGATGACTTTTTAGTGAATTCATCGCGTGTATTCGCGCTGGATGGCGGGGACATTATGATCTGGTCGTCCGAGGGCGACATTGACGCTGGTCGAGGGGCCAAATCGGCGATTGCCGCGCCGCCCCCGGTCGTCAGTTTCGATGATAAAGGGAATTTGAAAATTGAATTTCCTCCGATTGTCTCAGGCAGCGGTATACGAACCGCCGCGAGTTCTACCGGCGTACTGCCGGGAGACGTGTTTTTGTTTGCGCCGAAAGGCGTGGTGAATGCCGGCGAAGCGGGTATCGGCGGCACCAACGTGACGATCTCCGCGACCGCGGTATTAGGCGCCAACAACATTCAGGTGAGTGGTATAGGAACCGGTGTGCCGGCCGCTTCCACGGGCAGTTTGGCTGCCGGTTTGACGGGAACCAGCAATCTTACCGCAAGCGTTAGCCAGGTCGCCCAAGCGGCAACCGGCGTCGATAATGACGATACTACGGAAAAAGCCCAAAATGCGGCTTTGGGTATGTTGAGCGTCGACGTGATCGGCATAGGAGATTCGGATCCGGAGGAAAAGAATTCACCGCAACAGAAGCGCTCATCGCGCAGCACCTCATAACTTGATCCTCTATCCGTTAAAAAACCGGCTTTATAAAAATAAAGCCGGTTTTTTAATCGGTGCTGAATAAATCCAAGTCGTCAGCAGTGCTGGCGTCATATTTATGTAATGAGACTTTGAAATAATTCCACGGCTTAAACGTAAATGAGAGAAAGAATGAAAAAGTTTGGCGTTCTATTTTTGTTACTTGTGCTGGCTCCGTCCATGGCATCCGCCTGGTGGAACGAAGATTGGGCATACAAGAAAAAAATAACGTTGGACATGCAAAAGCTGCAACAGGACGGCGTTACCGTGCCGGCGTCGGCTTTTGCTTTGATCCGTCTGCATATGGGCAACTTCGGCTTTTTTGCCGATCTTGCGGATAAAGGTAAGGATATTCGCGTCTTGGCGGGCGATGAAAAAACGCCGCTGAAATTCTTTATCGAAAAACTCGATACGGTCAACCAGATGGCGTTGATCTGGGTCAAGCTGCCCGCCGACATTGCTACCGCCGAGGAACCGGCGGTTTGGCTGTATTACGGCAATCAGAACGCCACGGATGCACAGGATGCAGGCGGGGCTTTCGATGCCAATCAGGTGCTGGATTATTCGTTTGACCGCGCCGGCACCAAGGATGCGACGGCTTACGGCAATAACCCGAGCGAGTCGAGCGCAACCGCCGTAGAAGGCGGATTGATCGCCGATGCCGCAGCATTCAATGGCAGTCAACTTGTCCGGGTACCGGCTACGCCGGCGCTGCAAATGTCAACGGCTTCGGGCTGGACCGTTTCGGCCTGGGTAAAAATTGACCAGGCGCAAAACAACAGCGTTATTTTTCAAAGATCGGGTCCAGGAAGCGCTGTGACCTTATCGATTTTGGGAGAAACGCCTTATGTTGAAGTCGAGGCAGGCTCCAAACAGGAAATCAAGGGGCCGGTGCCGTTAACCAAAGGCACATGGCATCATCTGGCTCTGAGTGCGGCAACCACGAATTTGGTGTTGTATGTCGATGGCGTGTCCGTAGGCGCTTTGGGCGTGGAGACGCGGGATTTGACTAGTGAATTGACCCTAGGGGCGGACGCAGCGGGCGTGCGCGGGTTTAACGGCATGCTGGATCAATTAGCCGTGTTCAAGACCGCGCTTGACGCCAATGCAATCAAGTTCGATTTCGCAATGCAGGGCTCTGCCGGAGCGGTGCTGACTTACGGTGAGGACAGTACGCCGGACAGCGAGGAGGGCGGCGAAAACCTGATTATGGGGTCGATCAAGAATGTGACCACGGACGGCTGGGTGATCATCGGCATCCTTGGCGTCATGTTCGTGATCAGCTGGATGGTGATGATCGTCAAAGCGATCGTGCTGAACCGGATCAGCCGCGAAAACAAACGTTTCGGGCAGGCTTACAGCCAGTTGACGACGCAGGAAATCGGCAACCTGAACAGCGAGGACGATGAGGACGATCAGGACTATGACGAATCGACATTGTTGTTATCGTTCACCAAGAGCCATGGCGCGTTTACCGGTTCGAGCATCTACCGTGTCTATCATGTCGGTGTCGAGGAAATGAACCGGCGTTTGAAGAAAGGGAATCGTGTTAAGGAAAGCGAACCCAGGCTGACGTCGCAATCGATGGAGGCTGTCAAGGCCACGATGGATGCGGCGCTGATCCGGGAACTGCAAAAATTGAATTCGCAAATGGTTCTTCTGACCATCGCGATCAGCGGCGGTCCGTTCCTGGGGCTGCTCGGCACCGTGATCGGGGTCATGATCACGTTTGCCGCGATCGCGGTCAGCGGCGAGGTCAACGTGAATGCGATCGCGCCGGGCATCGCCGGCGCACTGACTGCAACGGTAGCCGGTTTGGCCGTGGCCATTCCCTGCCTGTTTGGCTACAACTATCTCGGCAGCCGCATCAAGGAAATCACCGCGGACATGCAGGTGTTTGTCGATGAATTCGTCGCGAAGCTGGCCGAGCAGCATACCTAAGGTATACCGATATACGTAAAGGTTGTCATTCCCGCCAGGACGCGGGTTGACTGCTTGGATGCTGGCGATAAAGCAAGGCAGGGAGCCGTTGCAAAAGCCAGCGCCAAGGATGGCAAACTTAATATGGCCATGAGACCTTGGGAACTGCTCCTGCGCTGCGATGCCTGCATCCGTGCAGTCGTGGAATCCTGCAATCCAGGCCGAGATGGCGACAAGTCTTATAGATGCCTTGTGCCTAACGGTATCCGGTTAAAAAATCCGCTAATAAAAATTTAATATGAAAGTACAAGAAGAAAATGCGGCTTATGACGAAATCAACGTCACGCCGATGCTGGATTTGGCTTACGTATTGCTGATCGTGTTCATTTTGATGACCACAGCGGCGGTTCAGGGCATCCAGATCAATCTGCCCAAGGCCAGCAACACGCCGAGTCTAGCCAAGCCGCAAACCAAGGCGATTACGGTGACCGCCGACGGCACCATTTATCTCGATACCTTTCCGGTCACGATGGAACAACTGGAAACGACTTTGCAGCAATACAAGGCGGTCAACCCCGCCTTGCCGGTGGTGGTGAAGGGCGATGCGACCGTGCAGTATCAAAGCGTCGTCGATATTCTGGCATTGCTGGGGCGGCTGGATATTACCCAGATCGGACTGGTTACTCAAAACCTGGTTAAGTAAGTTCAACCACTGCGCATGAGCAAGAACAAGTATTTGCGGGTATATCTGCCACGCATCATCGGCGGATTGGTACTGATAGCGGCGGTTTTTTATCTGATCAAGGTCATCGGCCGTTTCATTGATGAACAGCCGGCGAAGATAGAGAAAAAAATCCAGCCGATCACGATACTGAAACCGCCGCCTCCGCCACCACCGCCGCCCAAAGTCGAGGAGCCGCCGCCGGAGCCGGAAGTCGAGGAAAAAATTGAAGAACCTACGCCGGAGCCGGAACCGCTTCCGGACGTGCCGGATCAGCAGCCCGCCGGCGATACCGGCCTGGATGCGGAAGGCACGGCGGGTTCCGACGCCTTCGGACTGGTTGGCCGCAAAGGCGGGCGCGGGCTTTTGGGCGGGGGGAATCCTTATGCCTGGTATGCCGGTACGATCAAGGCGAGTTTGCTCGATATTCTTTCCGAACATGACGAGTTGCGAAGAAAAAACTATTCGGCAGTCGTTAAGCTTTGGCTGAACCCTGACGGTACCGTGTCGCGCTATGAACTGGCGCGCGGCAGCAATGACGCGGAAATTGACAGTTTATTGCACAAACTGATCGGGAAATTCAGGAAAGCGAACGAAGCGCCGCCGGCGGGCATGGAACAGCCGATCAAACTCAAAATTTCATCACGACTTTAAAGAATTCAAGAATTTCAGGACATGAATATGGACAACAATAAATCGCTGTTGGCGATTGCATTGCTATGCGCGACCGGAGTGACGCAAGCCGGGGAAAAAGAAGAGTTGCTTAAGCTTCGCAATACCACGACCAATCTGATCAAGCAGTTGGTCAAACAAGGCGTATTGTCGGATAAGATGGCGGAAGAAATGATCAAGCAGGCCGAAACGGAGGCCTCGCAGCAGGTCGCCGTTGCCAACGCAGAGGAGGCGAATGGCAAGGAGTCCGCCGATCCGGATGAAGTGCGTGTGGCTTACGTTCCGGATTTTGTCAAGGACGAGATTCGCCAGCAGGTGCGCAGCGAATTGCGCGAGGAAGTGGTCGGCGATGTGATGGAAAAGGCCAAGAAGGAGCAATGGGGGTTGCCGGACGCGCTGCCGGAATGGACGCGGCGGTTTAAGTTGTCCGGCGATCTCAGATTGCGTTCTCAGCATGAGTTCATGGCATCTGACAATAAAGAATTTTCTATTTTCAATACGCAGGCAATAAACGATGCAGGCGGCGTAACGAATGCAGGGCCGGATGCCTTTTTGAATACCGTCAACGATAGACAGCGTTTTCGCGAGCGTGTCCGGTTGGGTATTGACGCTAAAATTACCGACGGCTTGAACGCGGGAGTCAGGTTGGCGACCGGCAATCAACGCGATCCGGTATCGACCAACCAAACCTTAGGGAATACCGGACAGCGTTATGAATTTACCGTTGACCGCGCTTTTCTCAAATATGATGCGGTCGATGACAACAAGTTTAATTGGTTAACTTTAGCCGGCGGTCGCATCAGAAATCCCTGGTATACCGGTGGCGGTGAATTTACCGGCGGCAGTGAACTGGTTTGGGATACCGATTTATCTTTTGAAGGATTTGCCGGCACTTACCGCCATAATCTGAATGGTGGGGACGGGTTAGCGCTGTCCGGCGAAGCGCCTCGTTCCGCGTTCGCGACCGTAGGAGCTTTTCCGTTGCAAGAATCGGCGCAGAGCAATGACAAATGGCTGCTGGGCGGTCAAATCGGTTTGGATTGGGGGTTTGCTAACCAGGATAATTTGAAGGTTGGGTTAGCCTATTTCGATTACATCAATACAGTCGCCAAACCGAATACGACGCCTTCTGGTACATGCGATTTAAATAACCGTGCAAACAATGCATCGGTGCCCGAGTTTCTGCAGGGGGGTAACACGCTGGCGACGATTTGCCAAGAAGGTAATAGCCTTAACCCCAGCTCTATCACAGGGCTTCCGGCCCAGATTGGCCTGGCGTCGGATTATAACATCGTCAATTTCAATGCCTCCTATGACATGGCCGTGTTTGCGCCGTATCATCTGCGATTTAGTTGGGATTTTGCAGAAAACGTAGGCTTTAATAAAGCCGATGTTAGCAAGCTCCATGGTAAGCCAGTCGATGCCGAAACCACTGCCTGGCAGCTACGTACCGATTTTGGCTGGGAGAAAACAGACCTGCCTGGACATTGGAGCATCTTTGCCGCCTATAAATATATCGGGCGCGATGCGGTCTTCGATGCGTTTACCGACTCCGATTTCCATCTTGGCGGAACGAATGCCAAAGGCTGGTTTATCGGCGGTAATTATGCACTGTTGAAGAACATGTGGCTGACTGCGCGTTGGCTAAGTGCGAATGAGATTTCGGGCCCGAGTTATGGGGTCGACGTTTTGCAGCTTGATGTCAATGCGCGTTTTTGATCGGGTATCAGCATGAACAGGTTTATCAGACAACTGGTTTTTCCCGGGGTGCTAATCGGCAGTTTACTGCCGGTGTTAGTGCAGGCGGCGCCGCGAGATGCCACAGGCAACAATAAAATGGTCGTCAAGCTGCAATCGATGGTTAAGGATATGACAACCGAGCGGGATCAGCTTAAAGCCGAAAAGGACAAGCTAGCGTCGGAAATAGACCAAATCAAGAAGGAAAAAACAGACGCGGTTTCGGACAAGGAGCGTGTAAGCGGCGAACTGGCCGCACAAAAAGGCAGCACTGCCGAAATCAAGTCCCGGCTTGAACAAACCCATGCCAAGTTGCTGGAAGTGATCGAAAAATACAAAGTGCTGAATCAGGAAAAGGCCGATTTGGCGCGGGCGCATGACGAGCTGCAAACTGTCCAGCATACAACGGAAGCCGAATTGCTGGGGTGCGAAGGCAAAAACCTCAAGCTGTTTGAAGCCGCGAAGAAAATGTTGGAGGGCTATGATAATCAGGGGGTCATGGAGGCGCTGTTTAGGTCCGAACCGGTTTTAGGATTCAAGAGTGTCGAAATGGAATCGCTTGCTCAGGAATACGAGGATAAGCTGCGTAAGCAAACCTATCGACGCGGGGAGGTTGCCAAGGCCCAGGATGCAGCTCCTGAATCCGGAAATGGCCAGGAAGCCGGAAAACCGAATTAGCTCCGGGCTGGGCTAAGCTCTCTTTGCCGCAGTCCTTTCAATTTCAAGTCATACATACCATTCATGTCGCCAAAAACTCCTTTGTCAAGCAAATTATTGATCGTGGCCCTGACTGCCGCCTTAGCCTCCTGTGGTAATTCGACGGAAAGAAAGTCCAAGTATATGGAGGAAGGGAAGCAGTTGTTGGCTTCCGGAGATTTAAAAAAAGCTCAGCTTTCTTTCAAGAATGTGCTGCAGATAGACCCCAAGGATGTCGAGGCCCGCTATCAGCTTGCCGAAACGTTAAGCAAGCAGGGCGATGTACAGAACGCGGTGGCTCAGTATTTAGCGGTCATCAAAGAAGACCCTAAACACCTGATGTCCAGGTTGCGTATGGGGCAGATTTACTTATTGGTTAAACAACCCGATGAAGCGGAAAAACTGATCGCCGAGATTCAGGAGATCGATCCGGAAAATGTTGAGGGCATGGTGTTGTCGGCCAGTTTCCAGGCATCCAAAAACAACACCGATGCGGCGTTGTCGAAACTTCAGTCCGCGCTAAAAAAGCAGCCGGACGAGGTCACGGCCAATTTGTTGTTGGCAAGCCTGAATGTCAGGCTCGGTAAGCCTGATCAGGCCATAGCGATTTTACAGCGCAACAGTGAAAAAAATCCGACCAGCCCCGCTCCTTTGATTTTTCTGGCCAAGCTGCATGCCGATGCGAAAGCCGTCGATAAAGCACGACAAACCTTGCAGGCGATCATTAAAATCGAACCGCAAAAATTGGAGCACCGCAAGAGTCTCGCGGTTTATCTGGCCGCAAACAACCTGTTGGACGATGCGGAAGCGGTATTGCGTTCGGCGATCAAGGAATTGCCCGAGGACGAACAGGCGAAATTATTATTGATCGATTTTTTGGTCAGCAAACGCAAGCCGGAAGTCGCGATCGCAGAATTGCTGCCGATGATCGATCAATATCCGGACAAATATGACCTGCGCTTTAAATTGGCCGAACTGGAGTTGGTACAAAATCAGGTCGATCAGGCTGTCGAGACATTGAAAGAGATTGCCGAATTGGATAAACAAGGACCGCAATCGCTGAAGGCGCGCAATAAGCTCGCCAAGCTATATGTTGGAACCCAGCGCGTCGATGAAGCCAAGGCGCTGGTCAAAAATATTCTGGAGGAAAATCCGCGTGATGCCGAAGCCTTGGGGTTGCGCGGAGAGTTTGCGTTGGCGGAACGCAAGATCGCCGATGCGATTGGCGATTTCCGCGCGGTTCTGGTCGACCAGCCGCAGAATATCAAAGTGTTGAAGCTGCTGAGTGCGGCGCACTTGCTGAATAACGATCCGGTACTGGCGCGCGAAAACATGGAAAAAGCCGTCGAGATGGCGCCGAATGATGAGTCGGCCAGGCTCGATCTGGCCAACCTGTTACAGCAATCCGGCAAATCCGAACGCGCGTTTGAACAAGTCAGTGCGGTGTTAAAGAGCAATCCGAACAGCAAACTCGGCCTGGAGGCGGCATTTAAACATTATCTGTCGCAAAAGCAATGGAACAATGCCCAGGATAGCGCCAAACGGATGCAGGAAGCGTTTGCCGATGAAGGGATGGGGTATTATCTGTCGGGGATTGCCTATCAGGCCGAGGGCAAACTGGATAACAGTGTGACGGCTTTCGCCAATGCACTGTCGAAGCAGCCCGAGTCGGTAGAGCCTTTGACGCAGCTGACCAAAAGCTTTCTGGCGCTTAAACAGCCAGGCAAAGCCGTGGCTAAATTGAACGAGATCATCAAACGGCAGCCGAATAACTTTGTTGCGTACAATCTGCTTGGCGGGGTGTATTTGGCCGATAATAAATTTGCCGAGGCCATGAGCGCGTACAACAAAGCCAAAGCGCTCAAGCCGGAATGGCCGAATCCTTACCGCAATATGGCGCTGATATACCTGGCGCAGTCAAAAAAGGGTGAAGCGATTAAGGCTTTCCAGGAAGGCATTGCAAACACCAACGATTCGATGGAATTGATCAACGATCTGGTTTCGCTTTACCAGGGCGCAGGCGAACACGATAAGGCCATCGCCGTGTACGAAGATGTCTATAAACGGCACCCGGATTCATTGGATGCGCTGAATAATCTGGCCAGCTATATTTCCGATCATGTCAGCGATAGCGCGAGGTTGGAAAGGGCCGCCAAACTGGCAGAACCTTTGATGAAGTCCAATAATCCCTATATGTTGGATACCGTGGGGTGGATTGCTTATAAGCAGGGCGGCTACGCCAGGGCGCAGGAATTATTGCGGAAAGCGGTCGAACTCGATCCCAACTCGGCAATCAGCAATTATCATTTGGGTATGAGCTATTACCAGCAAAAGGATAATGCAAAGGCTCGGGAATATCTGCAAAAGGCCGTCGCCACTAAAGCCAATTTTATCGGTCTTGATGCTGCGCAGGAGACTTTAAAGTCGATCGACACGGCAAGTCATATCCAAAGTTAGCTTGGATGGTAAAGACAATAATGGGATAGGTTGAATAGCCTTTTTAAAAAAATCCTAACGACTTTGATGGTGTTAAATCAATCGCTTCTGTCCCTTTGCCAGGAGCGCAGGATGGTTCCGCCCCAGCTATAATCGCCACAAGCGGTCAGAAAATCGTGTGGGTCGAGTGCGCGAGGCAATCCGAATACAAGAGGTCTCTATCGGTGGAGTTCCAGCTACGATCTCCCCTAAACAGCATGTTCGGCTGCTATTTTCGAAAAAAGTCACTCAATCTCCGTTTTGATGTTAACGAGTCGATGCGCTCGGCGCGCTAATACAGCATAGCGATGAATCAACAAACAATCCTAATGAATCGCAACAGCTGTTTGTTTTCTGCTATCTTTTATGAAGAATCGTGATTAATGTGGAGGTGGCAAGCAACTCCGCCTATCCTCCTCTGCCGCCAGGGAGAAGGGAGTGATCATGAACTTTCATTTTCAGACTTTCGCCGTCGCCTCATGCTCGTTAGTTTAGGCTTCTGACATTAAACAGACGGGTATTTACTCTCGATGAGCTCCTGATATTTCTTTATCGACGCAGATGCAAATGTATACGAAATTAATCTGCGCTTAAATGGATGTAATTAGTCAAGGTGCGAAATTGCGCAAGACATATGTATTACGTTTAGTGAAACGTTAACATAAACGTAACCGATATTTTGAGTCAACTCAGTATAATTAAGCACATGTAAGACACTTGCATTACGTTTATTGAAACGTTAACCGACATGCAACAATATGCCGGCTCGAATCCTTATAATAGTAAGGTTGTTTATTTTCCTCGGCAAGTCACGAATACCGCAGTCTGAAAGCCAATCCGGATGTGTTAAGTACGGCGCTGCTGAATTAATTGCCCGCTAGGAAGATTCGCAGGAGACGAAAATATTTGCTGAAGATTAAATTCAGGGCGGTCGCGCTATACTCTATAGCCCTATGATTGCTCATGGCATTAATGAGCCAATGACACGGAGGAGCGATTACCCAGCGCCGTCTTCGCTCGTTCGACCTTCATTTGATAGAAATAGCTAAGCCGCTGTGAGCTTCGTGAAGGGCGCGGCATGGCTGGCTGCTGAATTCGTCCTGTGTCCTTGTTCCGGCGATTCCTGCCGGAGTGGTAGGCTTTTATATCAGGGCATGACTTATTGGCTTCAAATTTTTTTTATACTACGGGGGATTTAAAAATGAACTTAATACATTATTTACGCTGGATGCTAATTGCTGTGCTGTCGATGCTTGCAAGCACCGGTTATGCTGCGATTCCCGATGTTAACGCCGAGGGCGTCGGCGCGCCAAGCTATCCATACTTTTACGATATCGGAGAGACGGTTAAGATCAAGAAAAACGGCAAGGGGGACAATGTCTATTGGACTCTGACTGGGACGGGTTCGAAGGCGTCATTCTGGGGCAGCGATACAAGTTCTGTTGCTCTGGGCAGCGGCAAAGTCAGATATCAAGCGAACTTCAATGCGGCGGGTGAATTGATCACATCCATTGGAACCGGTAAGGGAAAATCCAAAACGTTGCAGAACTATTTGGAAATCAAGGGCTCCTTGCCGGCCACCAACTGGGGCAGGACTTCGTGGGGGAAGCTGAAGAATCAACTGCTTCTGAAAGCGAATTTGACGGAGGTAGGCACTTCAGGAGCATCCGCGCTCGGTTTCAAAACCGTCTTTACCGGCGGTTGGGCGCCAAGTATTCCAGGCCTGACAGGCGGTTCTACCGGTGAAAACCTATGGTTGTCTGGTTTGAGTACGGGCTCCTACTTACTTGTTAATGCATTCCAAAGCGGTAACCTGAATCTGTTGGGCAAATCCTTGACCATTAAAGGCGTTTCCTCGGTCGCTTCGGTTCCACTGCCGGGGGCCGTGTGGTTGTTTGGCGCCGGCCTGATCGCGTTGTTTGCGAACCGCCGCAACAGCGCCACTGACTCTCTGAGACTTGCCGTATAATTAACCTTGTTCGTACGGAAACCCGTTGGCTGCCAGCCGCAGTCAACGGGTTTTTTTTATTGGCCTAAGCTTGTTGGCGCGGGTAAGCGGATTTCGTCCGCATACCCGCCATTGCAGTCACATCAGTCATTATTACAGTACTTGATTTTGCTAGCGCTGGCTTTGTTAAGCACGGTTCCCAAAACATTCATTTCCTTCAGCAGGGACGCCGCCTGTTTGAGTTCTTCGGTTTTCGTATGTCCTTCATCAATAACCAGCAGAACGCAATCGACAAAGGGTGAAAAACCCAGCGCGTCGGCTTGAGACAATAAGGGCGGCAGGTCGAAAATGATGATTCGCGCAGGATAGCAAGTCTTTAGCTCGTTGAGCAGCTGTGCCATTTTTGGCGAGCGCAGCATTTCCGAGGAATTAAAGCCTCCCTTGCCGGCCGGCAGAATCTCCAGGCGATCGATGCCGGGATTGATCAATACCTCGTTAAGTGGGGCGTCGTTTAATAAATAATCGCTTAGCCCGGTTTCGTCTTTGATGCCGAACAGTTCGCAGATCCCAGGATTTTGAAAATTGGCGTCAACCAGCAATGCGCCGCGGTTCAATTCCATCGCGATGCTGATGGCCAGATTGGCGGCCGTGAGACTATTTCCCGCGTTGCTGCCAGGGCTGGTAATCGCCAGCGTATTCCAGCGATTTGCATCCATGTACTGTAAACACCGGGTTCGCAGCATTTTATAGGATTCGAGCCATTTTCCCGGCTTAAAACCGCTGATGATTCGATTTTTCTGTAGATGATTGTTGTCGGCGGTTTGTATGCGCGTCTGTGTATATGAAAAGTGCGTTGCCTCTGCTGGCAATGCTCGGGAGTGCAAGGTGGGGTTGTTGCTATGTTCCATGGGAATATATCTGCCGAATGCTAAATTTATTGTCGCCGAAACGTGTTAAATGATGCCGATAACGCGCATCAGTTTGAACCAAAACACGTCCAGCGGCATGACCCGAAAATGGAAGACGATAGTCGCCGCCACAGAAGCCAGCATGATGCCCATCAGGATGAGGCGGCGCCGAATTGCCAAGGTTTGATGTTCGTCCTTGCTTTCAAAGTAGGGTATGCTGGCTAATGGTGGCGCGCCCACAATCGCCGCAATGGCTTTCTCACTATGGATGGATGCATCCAGCATCTCCGTCAACACCACGCAGCCAATGCCGGCGGCAAGCGCGAGGACAATCCCAAGAAACAGAATCGCCATTCGATTGGGGCTGACCGGCTCAAGCGGTTCTTGCGGCGGGTCGATCAGGGTAAAGCGCTCTCCTTTGCGTTCAACTTCGAGCTGTTGCGCAATTTCTGCCTCCATTTCCCGAGCGCTCACTTCGCGGTAACGCAGGGCCGTGTTGTCCAGCTCTTGTACCAGATCGGCGTAGTCCTTTTCTACCAGGGGGGCCTGGCGCAAGTCGGCACGCAAGCTTTCCATGGATTTTTGAATTCGGCTGCGCGTGTAAGCGACCGATTGCATTTCGGCATTGATCGATTCCAACTGTGCTTTTAGCGTGATATAGGCCGGGTTATCCGCTTCGACCAGGGTGCTGGTCAATGCGTTTTCCTTGGAGGCCAACATCGATTGCTGCAACGACGCGACGATTTTGTTGAGTTTCAGTACATCCGGGTGCTTATCCGAATATTTTTTCAGCAGCAGCGATAACTGGGCTTTTGCATCGGTCAGCTCGGCATTCAGTGCGCTTGCATCAGTGTTGCTGCCGATCTGCTTTTTTAATGAATCAATTTCGCGTTTGGTTTTGGCGACATCCGGGTGATTGGCGGAATAGGCAGCCAGCAATGAAGGGTACTGTGATTCCAATATTTTGAGCCGGTCCTTCATGTCAAAAACACGATTGCCGACGGCATTGGTCATCAACGCATTGGGGTCGATTTGCGCCAGTTCGCCTTCAAGATAAAACTGGCGTTCATGCAGCGAGCGTTCCTGGCTGTCGAGATTCAACAATTGGTTGCTAAGCGCAGTCAGTTCCTGTTGGTTTAACTGGCTCACTTGCGGCAACTGATTGAGGTTTTTTTCCTTGAAAGAAGCCAACTGGGTTTGCAGTTGTTGAATTTTCTCTTTTAATCGGCGCGATTCCTCATTCAAGAACAGTGTCGCATTTTCCGCGGATTCGGTGCGAGTTTTGATATTTTCTTTTAGGAATAGAGAAGTCAGCTCATTGGCGACTTTTTGGGAAATGGGCGCATTGTTATCGTCAAATGTCAGGGTAAAGGCGATAGTCGCTTTGGTGGGAGAGCCATTGCGCGGATCGATGACGTCGGCGCTGATCGGTTCTACTTTAATGCTTTTTCGCATTTTTTCCAGGATGCGTTCTTCCGATTGCTTCTGGCGCTCCTTAGGATAAAGATCGAAATTATTGATGATCTCGATCAGATTGGCGCGAGTCATGATACGCTGGCTGATTACCTGAATACGCTGGTCCGCAAACGTTGTCACGGTGGAGCGAACCAAATCGGAAGGAATTTCCTGTTCTTCGATCAGAATCGTCGCGACCGAGCGATAGACAGGAGGTAATAAAACGGAGAGCAGAATGCTGAATAATGAAATCAGAACAAACGGAACAATTAAATACTTGTATCGCCGTTTGATTATTTTCAAATAATCTTTGATGTCTGGCGCTTGATTTTCCACGCTATTTTACCTGGCGGTTCATTTGGGGGTGATAAGAAAATTGAAATTGAACGATATTGCCTATGCTGGGTTCGCTGTTGTTCTGAAACTCTTGTTGACGATAGGTATACGATAAACCCAAGTTAATCTCAGGCGTCCATTTCCAGTTTAAATTGGCGCCAAAAGAATAATTCGTTCTGTTGAACGGATTGTTTTGTTCCCCGGTAATTTCATTGGTTGAATAACTGGCAGACAGTGCCGCAGTCCAGCGTTCACTGAAGGTGTAGGCGCTGGCGAGACCCAGCTCTGTGTGCGTTTGCAGACCGCGGGAGGTCGGCGTTTGATTTTGAGAAGCCGTCAGGGAAACCGAGCCTTGATCAAAGGATTTTTTTATCGATGCTTGATAGACAGGACCTAAGCTATTGTTTTTTAAATTGCGGTAGAGTTCCGTCGTTTGAAAACCTGTGCTGAGATCTATGTAGACAGGCGTTCCATCTGGCATGAAACCTATTAATACGAGTGATTTGGGAACGGTAGACTCGGCCTCAGAGTAGTTAACACCGGCCGAAAGGTTAGTGCTGAGCTGCTCGTTGAAATGATGTTGCCAGCCAAGCTGAGCAACGTGATTGTAAGTGATTTGTTTCTGTGTCGGCGTGGCATAACGGGAAACGGAAAGGGTCGCATTCAGGGTGTCGCGTTCGGAATAACTATGATTTAGGGTTCCTGATACTTGGTGATAATCATAATCGGAGAGATTGATCGCGTTCCTGTTTTGTGCGTAGCGGACGTTGTCATAGGAATAGTCGACGAGCAAGGTGCTGCGTTCGTTTAACGAGTAAACGGCATTGGGCGCCAAATGATAGCGTTGACTCATGACCTGTCTAAACAGCAGGCCGCTGGTGTCGGCTTCGGTATTTAAAGATGACTGATTCCGGTAAAAGCTTTGAACTCCCCAGAGAAAACGCTCGGTTTTGTGTTTGTAATCGACATCAACCAGTTGCTCATCGATATCAAGCTCGGACTGGTTGGTGTAAAACAATTGATTCCAGGTCAATCTGGACTTGATTTCGCCGGTTTCATGGCGAAGACCGAAATCCAATTCCGGCGACAAGGTAGTGATCCAGTTGCCCTGCAGTGGCCTTTGAAACATGAACAAGTTGCTGTCATAGCGTTCATTGGCATTAAATACCGGCTCAAAAAAATAATCGCCGGCTTGGCAGGTGAAAGAGGCGCAGAGCGTAAGTGGCGCTAGTAAGTCCTTTTTCATCTTGTTGGGGAGGTTAAATTACGGCCTTGATTCAAGGCACGGTAACGGTGTCGCCGGCTTCCAGTATGATATTTTGTTCAAGATGCTCCCCATTCAGTACATCATCGTAGTCGAACGGGAAGACTTCAACTTCACTGCCTGCACGGCGAAGGACATGGATCGAGTCGTCGTCCGCAAAAGGCGTCAGACCGCCTGCCAGGCTGAGAGCCTGTAAGACATCGATACGCCGGTTGGCGGGAAATTGTCCGGGTTTATTGACCTTGCCGATCACAAAAATCGTATTCCCGGTGCTTTGCAGCAATTTAACCGTGATCACAGGATCGGCGATGTAATCGGAAAGCTTGTTGGCAATCGTTTGTTCAAGAACGGCAAGGGGGTTGCCGGCTGCCATGATGGCGCCGGCGAGCGGAAAATTAATGTTGCCGTCGGGCGCCACCAGAATTTGTTGCTGCTGCATGCCTTCTTCTTTCCAGACCGATATTTCAAGCAAATCGCCGGGAGAGAGCAAGTAATTGGCGGCATCGGCAGGTTTTTCCGTGGGGGAGGGCGTTGTTTGAGGGGCGGCGAAAGCAATCGCGGTGAATGCCGGCAACAATGCGATCAATGTAAATAGTTGTTTCAAAACGATCCCTTTTTTATTACGGAGTTTGTGCAAGCCCATGCATGGTCTTTGGGAGAGCAATCGGTTTTATTGGGAGCGATTATAGAAGTGAAATATAACAGAAATAAGACAAATGCCGGGGCGGCTAGAAAGCTTTCATTCTGTCAATTGCATCAAATTTGCACGGATTAGCTTGCTGCGTCGCAAAGGAGTAAGCGCACACCCATGAAGTTATATCCAATAGTTGGAACGTCTGCGCCAATCTTCACACCTTCGGTGTCATTAAGTTTTAACATTCGGCAGCAATAATCCGGTGCCTACATTCAGATAGTTCATTTGTTAATCCGCGATGTTTTAACAATAAACCACTTCCCTAAATAATTGACATTAAAAATGAATTTGCTTTCCCAGAGCAACTTACTCAAACCGTTGAAGAAATCCTCTCATCTCGCATTACTCTGGATCATCGCGCTGGTCTTGCTTGGATTTACTTTTGCAAGCTGTCTGAATGAAATGGTGAGGGTTTGGTTAAAAAAGGAAGAATACAGTCACGGTTTTTTTATCCCCGCCATCAGCCTGTATTTGTTATGGATTCGGCGCTGGGAGCTAAAGTTCGTCGAGGCCTTCAGAGAGTCAATGCCCGGGTTGGTCATTGTGATCGCCGGCATGATCGTGTTTATTTTAGGCGGTTTGGCTACTTTAAAAACCGTCGAGCAATATGCTTTCATCATTACGGTAACAGGGATGTTTGCGATGACATTCGGCATGAAGGGAGTGCGTGTAGGCGCCGTGCCGTTGCTATTTTTGCTTTTCATGGTGCCTTTTCCGGATTTCATATTGAGTAACCTGTCTGCAAAATTGCAGCTGTTTTCATCATGGCTGGGTGTCGAGTTCATTCGCGCCTGCGGCATCATGGTCTATCTCGAAGGCAATGTGATTGATTTGGGAGGCTATAAACTGCAGGTCGTCGATGCCTGTAGCGGGCTCCGTTACTTGTTTCCGTTGGCCAGTCTGTCTTTTCTCTGCGCTTATTTGTTTAAGGGACCTGTTTGGCAAAAATCGCTGATTTTCCTATCTTCGGCATTGTTGACGATTTTGATGAACAGCTTCCGCATTGGCGTGATAGGCGTCCTGGTTGATAACTGGGGTACCGAGATGGCCGAGGGCTTTGTGCATGATTTTGAAGGCTGGGCTGTTTTCATGCTGTGCATGGCTCTGCTATTCCTCGAAATGTGGCTGTTTGCCAGGCTGAGCGGAAAAAACACGGCATGGACCGAGTTGGTTTTAATTCCCCGCGAATGGACAGGATGCGCCATCAAGGAAAACCCTCAAATCATCGTCAATCCATCGTTCTTCGTGCTGTTATTGCTGCTTAGCAGTACCGCCACGGCGTCACATTTTATTCGGGAGCGGGAGGGCATCATTCCGGCGCGCAAGCCATTTTTGAGTTTCCCTTTGCAAATTGGGAAATGGCAGGGGCGCAATGACTATCTTACTCAATTCTATCTGAACGAATTGAAATTTACCGATTATCTCATTATCAACTATACACAGCCGGATTCCGCAAGTACCATCAATCTGTACAGCGCTTATTACCAGTCTCAACGCACAGGGGTTTCGGTGCATTCTCCGAAAGGCTGCATGCCCGCCGACGGCTGGAAAGTTACCGAATTCGGGCAACGTGAGCTCCCGAATATAAAGCTTTATGGAAAACCGCTCGAAGTCAATCGCGCGGTGATTCTGAAAGGCGACAACAAGCAATTGGTTTACTATTGGTTTCAGCAACGGTCTCGGGCGCTGACCAATGAATACCTGGTGAAATGGTATTTATTTTACGACGCCATTGCCCTGAATCGTACTGACGGTTCGTTAGTCAGGCTGGTGACCAGTGTGGAAAAGTCCGAGGATGAGGAAAAAGCGGATCAGCGCTTGCAAGCTTTTATGAATGAGCTTTTACCTGTAATGTCGGCCTATCTGCCAGGGTAATGAATCGCCGATTCTCCCATGCAGGGCAATAGACACCTGACCACTAAAAAGCTGAATTTGGCTTATGTAATTAAGCCACTCAAAATTACCTGTTTGCTGCAAGAACGTGTCGTAGAGATTGGCGCCAAATGTCGCTGCGGATAATGAATGGGGCTATTAGGCTTTAAACTTGGTCTCGGTAGGGGTGATGATCTTGTACAGACTTTTTGCGATGAAATCTCGCAAAAATAGGGTTAAAAAGATCGGATTGGTCATCAAATAGCGTCTGATTAAACGCCTGTCCTGCAGCATTCTGTACAGCCATTCAAGGCCTGCATTTTGCATCCAGACCGGCGCTCTTGGCACATGTCCGGAGTGAAAATCGAATGCGGCGCCCACCCCGGCTTGCACTGGGACATCGAGGACCGCTAAGTGGTCGGCAATCCACTTTTCCTGCTTGGGCGCCCCTAGGGCCACCCAAAGAAAATCGGGTTGATGTTGATTGATTAATGCAACCAGCTGCGCATCTTCTTCGGCAGACAAAGCCCGGAAAGGTGGCGAATGCCAGCCGACAATCTCGACGCCAGGATAATGCGACTGCATCGTGTTGACCAGGTCGGCTAAGACGCTTTCTTTGCCGCCGAGAAAAAAATGCTTCCATCCGCGCGCGCGGCCTTGATCCAGACAGCGGAGCATCAGTTCAGGGCCGCAAACGCGTTCCTTTATCTTCGCTTGATGCACGGCGCGCGCGTACCAAACCAGCGGCAAGCCATCCATTGTGATTAATGAATGGTTATTGATACTTTTGAGTTGACTGTCGGTGAGGCTGGTGATTACCGTATGCACATTGGCAATACAGACTTGATGAGGCTCGCGAGCCGCGATCCATTGCTTGAACAACTCCAGGGTGGACGCGTAATCGAGCAGAGGAAATTTTAAGCCAAGAATGTCCAGCTCTGCTGGATATTGTCCGGCAGGTGCAGTCGGGTCAGGCTTATGTATCGCCTCAAGCGTGTTTTTGATTTGCCGATTTCCGGGCAAGGGTTTGTCGTTCGGCATGACGACGCCGGCATGGGCCAGCGAGTTGATTTGCAAGTTTTTCGCCGGTACTGCCGGAGTTCCTTCTGAATGCTCCACAACGGCAGGAACGAGCATGTTAAGGTGCAGCACAGTTCCGCTGAATTGAATTGCCGCAGCGTCAGGCGGGTAAATCCGGCGCGCACCGGTCCTTGGAGCGTCGCTTGTGGAAAGCGATACCTTCAGACTGGAGCGAAGATCGATTCCTGGCATGGGTTCCTCATAAAGAATCTTATTATTTACTTGCGAGTGGGCAAAGTTTGACGCCGTAGGGTTACATTTCTGTGACGGGATGGTTAACGATCCATAACATTTTCGTGACATGCCCTGAGATCATATGGCATGTTCTCGAGGTTTAAGGGATGATATTCACTCTGAATTCTTTCCCGAAGATAAGCAAGGCCAAAACCGCCATCAGGAACAAATCATTATGAAGCCGTGCGTCAGTGTTTATTTCTTTGCAGGCTTGTGTCTGGCTCACGCGAGCATGGCGGCAGAATATTATGTAAATCCTACGGGTAACGATGCCTGGTCAGGCGCTTTGAGGCAGCCGAATGCAGAGCGAACCGACGGTCCTTTTAAAACACTTGAGAGGGCTCAACTCGCCATCAGGCATCTCAAACAATCAGGCCGCTTCGATGACAAAATCACCGTGAACATAGCGGCCGGGCGTTATCGGTTGGCGCGCCCACTTCACTATAATTTGGTGGATTCCGGTTTGCCGGGCAGGGAAATAGTGTGGCAAGGCGAAGCCGGCGGGCAAGTCATGGTCAGCGGCGGCATACCGCTGATTTGTACAAAGCGTGAAGCCAGGTTTTGGGTTTGCCCACTGACAGAACCGCCTGTCAGCCGCGCACTTTTTGAGAGTGGGCGGATAAAGGGGGATGCGCCGAGATTCGAATTGTTTATAAATGATCAAAAATTGCAATTGGCCCGCTGGCCTGATCAGGGTTGGGCGCATATCAAGTTGCCGGTCGACGAAAACACGCAATTTTCAACCATGGAGGTATTGCCGGTGCTGGCCGGCGATATCAAAGCCGCGCAGGTGCATATTTTTGCGGGTAATGACTGGTATGACCAATACCTTGGGGTTGATGCGATCGATCGGACGGCCAATAGGATCAAACTCTCGGCGCCGACCAACTATAAGTTGGAAAGCGGCAGGCGGTTTTATATCCAAAATCTGCCTGCGCTATTGAACGCGCCAGGCGAATGGAGCTACGATCGGGAGGCCAACATTGTGACCTTCATTCCCCCCGAGGGCATGGTTCCCCAATCGGTTACGGTATCTTCCTTGCCCAATATTTTGGTCGCCGATGGCGTGAAGAATGTTACCTTCAAAAATATCCGGTTTCAGCACAGTACGGGGACCGCAATCACCATAAAAAATGGCCATGATCTTGTGATGGAGCAACTCGAGGTAAACAACATTGGCGGCATCGGAATAGAAATTAAAAACGGTCAAAATGTCGAGTTGCGCAACAGCGAAATTCATCACACCGGCGCGCATGGCGTCATCGTTGCAGGCGGCGACCGCAAGCCGCTGCAAACGTCCGGACATGTGATTTACAATAACCATATCCATCACATGGGCACGACGATATTGACTTACTCGGCGGGCGTCGAAATCAACGGCGTCGGGGTTACGGTATCGCATAATTTGTTGGAGCAGGGGGCAGGAACTGCCATTTTGCTGACCGGAAATGAACATTTGATTGAAAAAAACGAACTGCATCATTTCTGTTTACAGGCTTCGGATTGCGGTGCCATCTATTCAGGGCGTGACTGGTCGTGGCGAGGTAATACCATACGTAATAACTACATTCATGACATTATCGGCTACGGCATGAAGAGCGTGGATGTTGCAAAAAACCGGGTAGTCTATCAATCACCTGAGGGTGCTCGCGGCGTTTACCTGGACGATGGCGCCAGCGGTTTTGATGTCAACGGCAATATTTTCGAAAACGCCGGGTTTATGGCGCTTCAAGTCGGCGGTGGACGAGACAATAAAATAATCAACAACTACTTTAACACCAGCGAATATGCTATTTTTTTGGATGATCGCAGGCCAGGCGATCAAATTCAAAAAAACCTTGCGGCTTCCCCCTACAAAACCGAGCTATGGCAGAAGAAATACCCGGACCTGGCCGCCCCGATGCATAATAAATCCTGGCCGGAAGGGAACAGGATAGAGCGCAATATTATCGTGACTACCAGGCCGGGGGGTAACTCGTTGCGCTATTTGGTTCCGATGGCTTCAACGGTCATTGCGAATAATTTAATCTGGTCCGCCAGCGGTCAACCTGCCATCGACTATAAGGTGTTGGAGCTGGATAAAAAGTGGGGTGGGGCTTCCTGGCCGCAATGGATGGCCGAGGGAGTTGAACAAGGAAGTCGGGTGGCCGATCCTTGCGTGACCATCACTAACAAAAAAATGACAGTCTGCCCAGGCTCGCCGGTCAATGAAATTGGCTTCGTGCCTCTACCGGTTGATATGGGATTAATTCAATAATGAAGTTCATGAGGAGTGAAAATTGATCGTAGTTACCGGGGGAGCCGGATATATCGGCAGCCACACGTTCCTGTCGCTGCACTAGGCCGGCTATGACGTATGGGTGCTGGATAACTTGTGATATTAATCGGGAAATTGAAGGACGGGACAGTTCCGCTGTTGGCTAAACTATGATGTACAAGCCTTCTGGGCATCTTCATAAATCGTCATCAGCTGCGCATAATTCCGTTCCGCCGTATAGTTTGCAAGGAAAGTGCGCCGGGCATTTTCGCCTAGCCTTTGCGTTTGTTGCGGATTTTCCAGCAGCCATTTCGCCTTGCCGGCCAAATCGGCGGCATCGCCCGGTGCAAACAGCAGGCCGTTTTCGCCGTCCCGGATAATGTCGGCCATGCTGCCGAGCCTTGAGGCGATAACCGGCAAGCCATGGGCGAAAGCCTCGACCAATACCAATGGAAAGCCCTCATACCATTCGGACGGCAGCACCAGAAAAGCGGCCTGCCGCATCAATCGACTGATTTCGTCCGGATTTTGTCGCCCCAATGCTGCGATATTGTTTTTGCCAGGCAACAATGCCTCAAGCGGACCGGCGCCCGCCACCTTTAACCAGGTTTGATCATCCATCGTCGACCAGGCTCGCAGTAAGGTCTTGATGCCTTTTTCTTCGCTGATGCGGCCGACATACAGCGCAAAGTCAGGGGGCGTAGTATTGGGGGGGGGGGATGCGTGCAAAGGGTCATCAACAAAATTGGCTTTAACCGCAATTTTATCGGCCGGAAATCCTGCCTCGACGAATTTACTCTTGGCAAATTCGGTCAGCGCAATAAAACGGTTAACCTTACGTTGCCATGTCCCATGCCAGCGATGCTGTGCTACCATGTGCGCCACCACCAGACTGCCGAGCTTTGAGCCCCGATAGCAACCGTACCAGGCCGCCTGATAGGGCGAGCCGGAAACGCATCGCTCACAAATCTTGCCCTGCCGCATCAGCATCGCGCCGGGACAAATCAGTCGGTAATTGTGCAAGGTCTGCACTGCCGGCACGCCTTCATCCAGACAGGCATCGTAGACCGACGGGCTGATTTGCGGAAAAAAATTATGCACATGCACTAAGTCGGGTTTAAAACTGCGAATCTTGCCGCGGGCAATCACCTGATTGGTTGACGAATAGCTTGTTGATAAAGCCGTTTTTATCTTTCCATTTAAACCGCCGGGCAAGTCTTTATTATCAACACTCCATAACTGTACATCGTGTCCATGACTACGTAACAGATTGATTTCTGCTTCTACAACGTTATCTTCGCCACCGGCTTGTTGATAGCTATTATGGATAAATAAGATTTTCCGCATAATTATATTTAAACACAAACTCGTTTTGATAAATTTTCATGCAATGGCTGTTCAATCAATTTAAAAATAAGCACTCCAGTTAAAAAGCAAACGACAAAATCACCGAAAAGCAATATATGTCCATTAATGAAATCAAATAAAGTAAATTTCATTACAACTTTCCCATAACCTCCTATTACAAAAAGGTGAACAAGATAAAGTGAGTAGGAGGAATCGCCAGCGATCAAAGGTAATTTGGCATCAAACTTAAGAAGTTGTTTGGCTTCAAGAGAAATTAATGCCAAAACCAGTCCTGCGCTAGGTATTCCATATATCAAAGCGCGAAATCCCTTGTTTACATCTAAGGCATCTGCAAAAACAATAACAAAAATAGATGTAAACATTATTATAATGGCATGAGTAATGGGTAATATTTTTCCTTGCAGGAAAAGTGTGCCCACAAAAACTCCAAACATGAATTCCATTAAAAGTGGATTTGTTATTTGTAAAATAAATGGGTTGTCACCTTGATAAAAATAGCCAAATGATACAGAGCTAAAAAACCAAGCAGCCATTGCTGAAGTCTGATACCTATAAGGTAAAAAAAGAGCTAAGCCGAAAATTAAATAAAAATACATTTCATAATTTAGAGTCCAGCCCACGCCTAAAACGGGGTGATTTTTATAATTTGGAATATATAATATGGATTTTACAGTGCGTTCTACGTTGGGGGTGACGTCTAGCGACCCTGGAATATAGATTGATATAATAACTATAAACATGGTCATTATGTAGTACAAAGGAGATATTCTTAAGAATCTACGTAGCCAGAAATTAATAACGTATTTATGATTGGCTTGATTTTTCTTGGTTATATATACCATGATAAATCCGCTGATAACAAAGAACAAGTCGACGCCCCAGAGACCAATGTCGTCACCATTAAAGCCTTCGGCGATGATATTAAATTTTTCACTCCTTTCTGATAAATGACGAAAAACAACTGCTATCGCCGCAATTCCTCTCAAGTATTGAATAGATTTGATTGTCATAGGAAGGCTCCTTGTTAATCGGTTATCCCATGGTCTTTCGTTTAATAATATTTATAATTCGTGGCAGATAATATCGCCACAAATGAGTTAAGTTAGGTATAAAGGAAATATATCTAGTGAAACACATTTTAAAGCTTTCGGAAAAGTCGAAAAACCCAAACTGATTGATCAGAATAGCGGCTTCTGTTGATTCGATAGCTTGGTATTGTTCTGCCATGCGTCTTTTCTGTAAATGAATGTAAAGAAAATATCGATCATCACCCACTTGGCTTTTGCGCTTAAGCTTGCCTTGCGACCACACAAAATATTGCCCCCAGTGGTTTGAGTGCGCGGTCATGAATAAAAATGGCGACATTGGCTTGATATCTGCAATCCATTCATCCCTGAAAACAGGTAATTGCATTGAGGTAAAAGTCTTGTCTATACCGTTGGTTTCGTCAAAAAGACAGAATTTTTCGGATGTAAAAACATCCCGGTAATTGAGTGGGCCGAGGTCGCTTTTGTAGACGCCGTTAATCTCTGCCGAGTTCTTGTAAAGCGTCAAGTGCCCTCTTCTAAAGATTTTCACATATTGTGCTTGCCGCGCCACGTCAACGACCGGACCCAAGTCGCCAAATACCATATCGAAGTCACAATGGCCCCACCAATCGTAACCGGAAAAATAATCCGCAAACAGATCACCATATGCTGGCCGAAAATCGCACAACTTATACGCTGAGTTAAGTGTTATTGGAAACTCAAATCTGGACTGAAAGCGATTACGTATTTCCTGGAAAGTGGATTTAACAATCCGGATATTAGATGGAAGTTCATTAGGAACTTCGAAATCCACGAAGAACAGAAAATCGACTGCCGGGTTATTTGCGCAAGACTGCAAAAAAAAGTCAAAGTAGCCCGGACGCTTACCAAAATAGATGTTCACAATAATGATTTTCATTTTTGCCGCCTCAAAACTACATTTGTCTTTGGAGTTTAAAATAATTTTGGATGCCAGCGACAAAATGTTCAGCCATGTTTTCTATTGAAAAATGGCTGCCGCTTGTCTGCGCATTTTTTCTCATTTGCAGTAGAATTTCAGGGGCATTTAGAATATCAACTACGGCTTGAGCATAATCATCTTCAAACGGTGCAGTCATTACACCATTAAATCCGTGCTGCAGATATTCGATTTCCGGGCTGTGATTAGCAATGTTGCTGGTAATTAAAGGGAGGGTCGCTGTGAAAGCATCCAAAATAGCCAATCCCACCAAACCAGGGCATAAAAATAATTCCGCGGATTTAAACGCTAACGCTTTTTGCTCACCAAATAAAGGCCCAAGATATTTGATAAATGACTGACGCTTGGAAAAATCTTCTACCAATGTCCTGTCGTTACCATTGCCCACTATTAATAACACAAAATTAGGATTTTTTTGATGGATTAGAAGCGCGGCATTCAATAAAAAGTCAAGCTTTTTATCCGCATAAAGGCTTCCGCAAAATAGACCTATCCTGGCGTTATGATCAATAGCCAATTGCCGTTTAAATTCGGCTACTTTATCAGGCGGTTGTTCGGCGAGTAATTTCTTAAACTCCGAAGTATCGATGCTGTTATTCAAAGCAGTAATTTTTTGATCTGGATATCCCAATGTTGCTATATAGTTTGCGACACCCTGGGTGTAGGCAAACCACCAGTCGCATTGTGTTGCCAGCATCTTCTTTATTTTTTCTAGCCAGCTGCCAGGATTTCCTTGCCTGTTCTGTCCATGTCCCCAGTAAGAAAAATTTTTAATGCCAAGCATCCTAAACATAATTAGAAAATAATTATGAATATGTTTATTTGCTTGCTCAGTAATAACAAAATCGGCCCAAAAAATATGCGTTAGCGCATGAGGTAAAAAATGTAATTTACCGTTCATAAACCAATGACTATTTTCAACAAGGCAATAACGATTACTTGAAATAACATTATCGCCTTTACTTTGCTCATGAGCTGGAGGACTGCCGCAAACTACCCGCAACTCATGGCCTTGTTCTGTAAGCTGTTGCCCCATGCGTTCAAACAAAGGGACGCGATATTGTTTCAGCATGGGTTGGAAGATTACTATTTTCATATTCCTGATGTTGGCTGGATTTGAATAAAATTTTATGAATATGGAGGCGGTTTTGGTAGGGGTATCCGTAATTTAACATGCCGGCTATCAATGTTGGGATACAGGTTATCTGGCTAACCCGAACCTATCAAACTAATTTCATACGCGACCGCGCATCTTTCGTATTTTAGCCAAAGCATAAGCTCTCATGGTTGGAGGCGAAGCAAGAAGAAGACAACACAAAATGTCTTTAAATTTGAGTCGATCCAATCTCGCCGCTTTCCACAGTTCAGAAATACTGTTTAGAGGTTCGTTTAATTCTAAAAACATCATTGCGCGAATACGATGCCAATCTGCCAAATGTCGGGAAAGGCTTACCTTAAATTTGGGTGTTGAGTCTCTCAATTTTGAAATTTCGGCGGCGACATAGTCAGGCATTTGGGGGCGTCTCAAGTAATCTTGTCTATTTGCAATGGATACTGGAGGCTGCTTATAATAGGAAGTAGCTATTTTTGAATAAGCAACATCCCCTGCACATGCCAGTTGTGCCCAAAGGATAATATCCTCCCCTGACTTAACACCAATTTGAAAACCACCAACGGTTTCAAACCACGATTTGTTTACGGCCACCGAAGAGCTAAAGAACTGACGCCCAAATTGACGGACATTTGAAAAATAATCCTCTATCAATACCAAATTAGGCTCGACATTGCTATCACGGAATCTATTTTTTTGCTCTGTGCTATCGCCTCCTACTACAAAATGAGCTGTTCCGTATAAGGATGCCTGTGGGAATTGTGTGATCAGTTTCTGCAAATTTTCGAGATGTGTCGAGGCCCAATAATCGTCGGCGTCCAAAAATGCTACCATGGTATTTGTTGCAACTTTCACTCCTTTGTTACGCGCGGCAGAAACCCCCGAATTCGCTTGCTGAATCACTTTAATTCGGGAATCTTTATAAGCGGATACCAAATCCGGTCCTTCATCACTCGAGCCATCATTCACGACGACAAGTTCCCAGTCAGTTAGGGTTTGCGAAAGCACGGAATCTACAGCTCTATTTATTGTCGACGCCTTGTTGTAAAGAGGTATGACAACAGATATCATTAATATTCCTTGTTATGGAGAAAGATGAAATTTGGTGTGTATCAGTATCGGATTTAATACACCAAAAACTAACCGGTGATGTCAAAAATAGGGTCAACTAACGCTTTCAAACTTATGAAGATTTGGCTAATAAAAAATGTTTAAAATAACTTCCAATAAGCCGTAACACATCCAATGTGATATAGGTTGGAAACAGCGCTTTTGGACAATTGTTCCAGCCATACCACCAATGCGCTTTGAGATTGGCGGGTGATCTGATGCTGGTGAGATAATTAATAAAACTGGTTAGTGAAAATTGTTTGCGCACCTCTGTCATACCGCAAGCTTCAACATAGGCAAACACCCGGCATGTCTTGCAGACATAAATTGGAAAGCCCGCGCGCATTGCCTTATAGCTGAAATCGTAATCTGCACCGTAATGTGGCAAATTTTTTTCATCGTACAAACCTAATTGCTGAAAAACAGCGATAGGAAAAAAGGCACCCCGGCCAGACGTATGATTCACAGCAATCACATTCTTATCTCCCGGCAAATGATCTCGTTCAAACGTCACAGCTTTGGCTTTTGCCGTTAGCCAGTTTAGCCAATGGCCTTCAGCGACAAGTTCGCCGGTAACAATGTTATATTTGGCCGATGCCAATACAGCATGCGGGTATTTATCGCGATAAGCAGAAAGCTCCGTCAAATAATCCGGGGGCAACTCATTGTCATTATTTAGCGTCAGTAAATAATCATCTGCGGCGGCATTTTGCAAAACATAACTAACGCAGCGATTTATCGCCCCTGTCCACCAAAGACTGCTGTCAGCGCTAATCAGCACAACTTCGGGAAATTCTTGTCTGATACGTTCCGAAGTGCCATCCGTGGAACCGTGATCACAAATCACCACTGTAATGTCCTGAAAAGTTTGCGCTTTCAGTGTTGCTAGGCATTTCACGGTATATTCGATGCGGTTAAAGACCGGGATGCAAATCCAGATTTTCATATGATTTCTTTAGTAAAGGTGTAAATAAATCCGAGTTGTCGTAATGCGCAGTATTCAACTTTTACTGGTCTTAATTGCAGTAATTCCTGCTATGTTTCTATATAACATCATGCTTTTGCATTCTATAAATCTGTAAGATATAAAAGAAACGAGTACTGTTAAAAATAAAGAAACAATTGCTGATATTAGCATTGATTCGTAAATTGGATATAGAAGCGACACCGAGACCAAAAGAAATGGAAAATGATATAAATAAAAGCTATAAGATATTTTTCCAAGAAAATAAATAGATGGATACTTTAAAGCTTTGTTTACATCGCTTCGGAAAATAGCAATAGGTATAAATAATGCTGCCCCGAATGCTGTAATTAATGACTGGGTGTGTGATATATAGTTATTGTAATTAAAAGGAAATGCAAATCTATTGCCTAGCAATGTCAGTATAAATATAAGAAAAATGTATAAATAAATTGAGCGTATTCTATTGATTTGTTCAAACTTACGCCAATTCATGGATAAAATCATTCCTATGACAAATAATGGCAAGAACTCCAATTTTTTTGTTAAATATGATATTATAATGGAGGCTAGTAATAATATGATTTGTGATAGAAGGCTGTCCCATTTTTTTACCCAATAAATTAGTATTGGCAAAAGTAGAGACATCTTCATTTCAATTGCTAGTGTCCATGCTACTGGATCAATAATATGGAAATCAGTTTTTATAATAAGAGGTAAGTGCATAAGTATGTCTTCTTCCGTTATTGGCTTTATCCAAAGGGTTTTTGCCCACTCACTTAAGCCATCCCATTTCATCCCATCTTGATTATATTGATTCTTAATAAAAATAGTTAATATGATGCATGTCCAGTAGGGTGGAAACAGTCGGAACATGCGCTTAATGACAAATGAAAAATAATTTAAATTCTTGTTTTGATCGACAAACGGAAGTGACAGAACAAAACCACTCAAAACAAAAAAAATGTCAACCGCAGCAGCACCATCAGAAATAACCCGAGCTGGACTGTGATGGTAAAAATCTATAAATCCCGTCACAGCTAATAAGCCGATTACATGGGATAGGTACACCATGAATGAGGCAATTCCTCTTAATCCATCCAATTCTATAAATCTATTTTTCATGAAATCAGCTATTGATAGATGGGGTTTTTGCCAGATTGAAATTTTTGCTGTCTGGCGTGTTGAGAAAATACCGTGTATTTTCCGATTCGGTGGTTGCCCCGGCTACCGACAATTTTCGTTTTGCCAAACTGCCAGCAATGCCAAGCAAAATGCCGTGTTCTGCTAGTGGTGCATAAGGTATGTAAAAGGCCATTTGCGCGACAATTAGCATAAAAAACAACGTGGGATAAAAACAGGATTCGCTGTTTTTCAAGAGGTTGAAATACAGCTTCAACAATATGCCGAGGTAGAACAGACAAAGAAAAAAATTACCCAGCATTCCAGTGCGCAACAGCGATTGTAAAAAGAAATTGTGCGGTGAGTTTGCTATGCCTGCATATCCACCACCGAAAGGATCACCCAGTAATTGATGTAGAAAGTCATGCCTGACCCAATACGCCAAAATCTGCTCCCAGGCTTTTCTGCGGGCACCAAAAGTGCCTGTATTCAGATTGGTTGCCTTCTCGGCGGACCCCACGATTGAATCAATAAAATGGTCCAGGTAGCCCATAGAGAGCAATGGCAAGAGTAATAGGAACCCCACTGAACCTATTACAATAAACTTACCGACAAGCTTGTGTTTTTTTACGCCAGGCAACAAAAACAGCGATGCAATGCCAAAAAGAGTGGCTCCCCAAACCGAACGATGTTGCAAGGCGATGACAGCAAATATGAATAACACCGTCAGCAGTCGGGACGGTTTAATAGCCATATCTGGCAACACGTAACGGTGGAAAAGCATCACCACTGTCATGCCCAGGAGGTAGGCCTGCCCTGAGTTTACAACACGAAATCTGACACCGGTCGAGTCCGCAACTTTCCATGTTGCGGATATCGGGAAATGGAGAGCCTCCGCAACAAAGCGAAAATAAACAATCAGGAGCAGTGCCGAACAGATTAATAGCCAGTATTTTACAATTTTGGTAATCATTTCCTTGGTATAAGCAAAGGACATGAAATACAGAGTGCCAGACCAATAATAAAAAATGCTACGAAAATCAACCCCGGCTGTAGTTCCAAATTGCTTTAGACCGCTAAACAAACTAAAAAAAATAATAAGTCCATAACCGATCCATAAAGGCGAAGCATAAGGCCATTCGCGTTTTAATAGCAGCCTTATCAAGGCGCTAAAAAATATCGGTACAAGTGCCAGGTCATACAAGTAAATATTCAGCCCCATCTTCATTGAAAATTGTTCAATAAACCAGGTATTGATAACGCTAATTATTAAAATACAAGCTACTGCCAAGTGCGGTTTTAAAGAAAAGCTGTAAACCGCATACAAGAAGAAGATTAATATCGGTAAAGCCAGAAATTCCATAGCTTATTGGCTTGCGTTTTTATAAGAATTGATATAGCTAGTCACTCCGCGATTGATACCGAATAATTGTTCGGCTTTTCCGGGGTTCTCCATTGCGTTGGCTTTAAGTTGTGGAACAGGAATTTTTATGATTTTTCGTAAAGCTTCAGATAGAGAATCTGCTGTGGGTTGACAGTAATAAAGGCCGCTAAAAAAGTTTGCCAAATCGGACAGGCCTTTTACCTCTGAAAGCAATGCCGGCAAACCTGTGGCGATGGCTTCGAGCGCTGCGATGCTAAATCCCTCGTAGATGGAAGGCATAACGAACAAGTCGGCTGCTTGCAGATAGGGCAAAACATCCGCCTGCATCCCTTCAAATCGAATCAGGCTTTCGATGCCAAGATTTTTCGCTAATTCCTGTTCGCAATTGTCCTTTTCTATACCGATATGCAGATAAACAATATTATTTTGATCCAGCATGGCAATCGCTTCGATCAAGGCTGCATGGTTTTTTACCGGAGAGCAATTACCTATGGAAACCAAAACAAAATGATTGTCTGGAATATTCAGTTTCTGTCTCGCAGAGGCGTGCTTGGCGGCTGTTGTCTTTGTAAATCGTAAGCTGTTGTACCAGTTGGGAATGATCTGGGTTTGTAATCCGAAGTGTTTGTATTCGGTATCATGAACCGATTGAGCAATGGCGATATGGGTTAGCCCTAGCCGGGTTAATAATCGACGTTGCCATTTTCGTCTCCAGCCTAAATAACCCGTAAACGGAAAATTATTGTGTATGGTACGAATGCAACGCTTTGCCGATATCAGGGCGACTAGCCCAATCCAGAAATTTGCACCCTCGGTATGCAGATGAACCACGTCATACTTATTGGCTTTCAGCATTTTTAATAGTGCCAGGAAAAATGCCGGATTTTTGCTAAAAGGAATATGATGAACCGTGTAACCTGAGCTTGCTAATTGTCCGGCATAACAGCCAGGTTGTGGACCGGTAGCTAGAATTTCTCCAGTAATGCCGTAATCTTTTAGCAACGGTCCCGCGGCATAGAGCATTACTTCAGCGCCAGAGGGCTTCAACTCGCTTAGTATATGTAAAACCTTCATATCCAATTTCCGTTCAATATGTCGTGATATGCCTGAAGATAGGCATCGGTAACCACGCGAATATGAAAGCGTTGCCGGGCTTGCGCCAAACCCGCCTGCCCGACGCGCTGGCGATCATCGCTATCATTCGCCATTTGCAACATGGCTTTGGCTATCTGTTCGGGGCGGGTAATGTCCACCAGAATACCTGCCTTCCCATTATCCAGCGTCCACGGCACCCCGCCGCTGCTTTGACCGGCAATTACCGGAATACCCATTGCCATCGGTTCGATCAGCGCCATCGGCTGGGCTTCTTCCAGCGCCGGATGGACCAGAATATCCACTTCATCCGATAACCGCTGTATCAGTTGTTGATAGGGTAATTGACCGACGAATTCGATCCCATCCTGTAATCCCTGGCTCGTTGCCCATTGGTCAGCAGGTTCACCGCTACCGTGTCCAGCGCCAAACATGATTAACCGGCAACCCGGCCGAGTCTTGCGCAGCAAGGCGAAGGCCTGAATGGCGGCCTCGCCGTTTTTACGGCCCGACCAGCCGACCAGAATGGTTGCAAAGGTGATTGGCGCATCGGCTGATTTTGTCAGTTTTACTCGGTTGAAAATAGCGTCCGGCATGCCATTCGGAATGATTCGGATAGGCCGCCGGTAAAACAGATATTTTTTCAGATGTTCACCGACATAGGGCGCCACCGCAGACAGATGTCGAGCCTTCCGGATTGCCCTGCAAGCCATCAATGTGCGGGCAATCCGATAGGGGATGAAATTGAGCTTCAGGACATTGAGCGGCGCATCATGCGCGGTCACCAGATGCGGTAGTCCGGTCGCTTGCGCGGCTAAAGCAAATTCATAAGTCCAATGGGCATGCAGAATGTCGGGCGGATGTTTAAGGACTGCTTGAGAGAGCGCTTTTATTTCTGCTGCAAAAAAATCTCTAGCCCTTTTAGGCCTGTATGGTCCGAAATGGATGGTCAGCCGTTCGCCCGTGATGGTCATTTCTGTTTCCACGGATGAATCCAGTGTGTACAGAATCAGGTTATAGCCGCGTTGGTGCAATTCTCTCGCCATCAGATTAACCGGGCTGCCGCCCAGTCCTTTTGGATAAGACTGATTACCTGGAGGAGGTAAAATATCTTGAAATGCGGCTGTTTCTATTCCTCCCATGAGTCCAATAGTGTTGATTTCCATGGTTTTCTCGGCTGTACGGGGTCTGTTTGGTATTTGCATAATTAAGCATTGGTGATCGCTGTCAGCCAGGCATCGGCTAGCGCATGTTCCGAAAAATGCGCTTCAAACCTGGCTCGGGCCTGAGTAGATAATTGCGCGTGCAGGGCTGCATTTTCCAACACTTCGCAAAGCTTATCCGCCGCTGAATTCAAGTCGTCCAGCGGCCAAAAGTAGCCCTGTTGTCCATCAATTAATATGTCGGGAATGCCGCCCACCGGCGGAGCCAAAATCGGCAAACCGTGGGACAAGGCTTCAATGAGAGTGATGCCAAAACTTTCCATGAGAGCGGAATGAACATAGACGCAATGCCCGGCCATGTATTCTGCCGCATTGGCCTGAAAGCCCTGGAAAGTCACGCTGTCGCTAATCTTAAGTTCGGCAGCCAGTTTTTCCAGCATTGCGCGATCGGGCCCGTTGCCGATCACGGTCAGTCGGTAACGATGTCCGCGCTCATGGGCTCTGGCTAGAACCCGTAGAATGAAAGCCTGGTTTTTGCGGGTTTCCAAGGTGCCGATGGTAATCAGATCACCTTGCAGTTTCGGTTGGATATACCGTTGGCTTTTGTCTTGTATGAAGTTACCGATAACGGCCTGCGGAACCGATTTTAGTGACGGCAGCCTGCCGTTCACCACCGTCCGCATAAAATCGGATACGAAAATAAGTTTGTCTACGCTGGGCAGGGTTTCCGCTTCATTGTCCTGCAAGTGCCGGTATAGTAGCCCGCCTTCAATCGTTAGACCTTTTGCCAGTACCTCGTGGGCTTCGGAAATATTGAAATGCACGACGGCTACCACGCGATGCTGTTTTTTTCTTGTCGCCAATGCGGCCCGGCAGCTTAACGGATCCTGGGCATAAATCACCGACTCGCCATCATGGTGAAGGGTTCGTTTGAGCTGGTATCGGATCAGATAATAGTGTGTCCAGCGGCTCCAGAGGGTCAGCCATTCCTTGTTCAGTATTCTCAGCAGTTTGCCTACCAGTCCCGATGCTTTTCTGGCAATGATGACACTCGAACTGTAGGGATGGATTAGCCGGGTTTCGATGCCGTGCTTGGCGGCCTCGTCGAGAATGGCGTTGAAGTGGGTTTGAACGCCGGTTTCCCCTTGCGGCATCATCAGCGTAACGACAATCAGTTTGCGGTCCTGAATCATGCCGGCAGCCCGGTCAGTTTGAAAAGTCTTGCCGGCAGTTTGTTTTGCAGGGAAACAAGAAACTCTTTCATACTGCCATGAATGATGAGTCTTCTAAACAGCAGCAATAGAACCGGATAGGTTAGGGCGCAGCTAAAAATAATGATGCCGAGCCGCGTTGCTCTTGGATAGATTTGTATCGAGGGCAATTGCCCGAGATACCGGCAAAGACCATAGAGCAGCACGGTGATGATCAAAGGCATGATAGTTATTGTTAACACACGGTAGGACTTATCGCGGACGGCTTTCAGTGTTGCCGTAACCAGCAGCAAGAGTCGGAGAATATAGGTGCCGAGGAGTGTCCAGACCACGGTTAATACCGATTCCTGTGCTGCTATAATCAGACTGGGGATGCTGATCAGCAAGGTTATTAGCTGCGCTTTCAACTCGACATGTGGCAAACCGATGGCGCTTAACAATGGGCCAGACATGGATAGCATGGCGTTTACGGCCATGGCAAAGCACAGAGGCGCCATCAGAGGGATCGCCGCTTGCCATTTATCGCCGTACAGCGTGGGGATAATTAAATCCGGGATGGCCGCCATTGCGCCGTAAATTGGAAAAAAAAACAACGCCATGATGCTTGTTGATGCTGTAAAGGTAAGCCGCAAGGTTTGATGATTACCTTGGGATTTGGCATAGGCGCTGAATAAAACCGACTGCATGCTGGACGTTACCGCATACATCGGCATATTGACCAGGTTAAATACCCGGTTGTAAACCCCGAGAGTCGCGGTTTCAAAGCTGCGTCCAATGATGGCGGTATCAAGATTGCTGATGCCCCAACTGGTGATATTGTTGAGTGTTATCGCCGCGCCAAAGCGTAGAAACCGGCAGTTTTTAGGGTTGACCAACGGTAAAATCGGATGCCTGTGGCTGAAATAGGTGGCGAAGGCATTGATACTGACCTGAGTTAATTGCGCGAAGACCAGGCTCCAAGCGCCATAATCGAGATAGGCAAGCGGTAAACCTAATCCTAAATAGCCGACACAGTAAGAAACCAGGCTTATGATCTGGATTTTTTTAAATTCCAGGTTTCTTTTGATTAGCGCTGATGCAGTCTGGCCGATAGCCTGGAGAGTAAATGACAGCGCCATCATCATGATGACTGGCGCGGCGTTGGGTTCGTCAAAAAAGACGGCCATCAGAGGGGCCGACCCGGCAACGGAGATGGACATAACGATACCAATCAACATTTGCGTGGAAAAAACGCTGCGAATGTCGTGTTCGGTTATCTCCCGGCTTTGTATCAGCGCTGCGCTCAGGCCGCCGTCTGCAAACAGGTTGCCGAGTCCCTGCACAAACAAAGCAATGGCAACCAATCCAAACGGCTCCGGGCCGAGCAGTCTAGCGAGAACAATGCCGATCGCAAATTGCAAGGACAGCGAAATCAGGCGGCCCAGATAGTTCCACTTGAGCGCAGTAATGCTTTTACTGGTCAGGCTTGGGTTTGATTTGGCAGGGGGTATGTCAATCGCTTGAGCGGGGCTGGGCTGGCGCATGCTAATTTTATGTATTTGCTCTTCAAATTTTGGAGGCGTCAGCTGCCCGGTTACTGCCGAGTAAATACAACGCGATGCGGTTTGCCAGAAGGATGGCGAACAGCGCCCCGCAAACATCGGCCAGCAAATCGGCCAAGCTACTGGTGCGGCCGGGTACGAACATTTGGCAGCCTTCTTCGATGGCGCCGACCAGGACGGTCAAAAAAAACGGCAGCGAAATGAGCCGTATTACGGCCGTCGGACGAAGCTGGGAGGACAGGGCGCAAAGCAGCAAACCCAATACCCAAAAGGCGAAAAAGTGCGCGACTTTGTCGAGCCCCTGTACGTCATGCATGATCGCTGCCGGCGGACTGGACGATTCGGTAAACAACCCGGCGATCCAGCCGGCGGCCAGAAGACCGAGCAGGATCGCCCGTCTGTTTTGCGCGTGCGATCCGAGCATCGAATGTCGGTCAGTGTTCATCTCAATAAGCCTGCTTGTTGATAAAACCTTTGAATACGGTCAGGAAGACGATCTTGATGTCCAGCCACAGCGACCATTGTTTGATGTATTCCAGGTCGTGATGTATACGGGCTTCCATCTTATCGAGCGTATCGGTTTCGCCGCGGCAGCCGTTAATCTGCGCCTGGCCGGTAATGCCGGGCTTGACTTTATGGCGCAGCATGTAGCCCTGAATCTGTTTGCGGTAATATTCGTTATGCGCAATGGCATGAGGGCGCGGGCCGACGACCGACATCGCGCCTTGCAGCACGTTGATGAATTGCGGCAGTTCGTCCAGCGAGGTTCGGCGCAGAAAGGCGCCGAACGGTGTAATCCGGCTGTCGTTTTGCGTCGCCTGTTTGATGCTGTCGCCGTTCTCGCAAACGGTCATCGAACGGAATTTCCAGACTTCGATTTTTTCGCCTTTGATGCCATAGCGGTACTGTCTGAAGATCACAGGTCCCGGCGAGGTCAGTTTGATCGCGATCGCGATCAGCAGCATCGGTAGCGCGATGAGCGGCAGAATGATCGTGCACAACGCCAGATCCTCGATCCGTTTGACGATGCCGTCGACCGCATCGAACGGCGTGTCGAAAACGCTGACGATGGGTATCCCTTGAACATTGGTCCATCTGGACTGAATCAGGTTAAAGGTAAAAAAATCGGGCACGATATTGACCGAAACGGTGCTGTCGGCCAGTTGTTGAACAAACAGGCTTATGCGCTTTTCCGCGCGCAAGGGTAGGGTAATGTAGATATGATCGATTTCGCCATTTTTGGCTTTTTCAAGCATGCCTTCAAATCCGCCCGCCAATTCGCCGATCTGCTCGCGGCCGAGGCGTCTGTTTTCGTTTTCTGCGCGTTCATCAAAAAAACCGACAAATTCATAACCCAGCCAGGGCATTGCCGATAAGCCGGTTTTGAGCCGGAGGCCCAGCGGGTTCGCGCCGAATATCGCGTAGGTCCGGGTGTTGATGCCATGGGTTCTGAGATAGGATAAACAGCCGCGTTGTATCGTGTGCAGCAGGATCATGCTGAACGGCGCGAGCGGCAGCCAGAGCTCCATTACCTGCGCCGAATAACTGTAGTTCGGTTTGTAAAAGTAGAGGCCGCTGATCAATAAAGTAAAAGCGCCGAGCCACGAAATCAGGATGTGCGCCGCTTCGTCAAACATCGGAGAGCCTCGCCAGCCGTGATACAGCCCATTGTTTTCGGCGAAAAAAATAAACAGCGCGGAGCCTATCAGACAAGGCGGCAAGTATTCGCGATCGAGCGGAACGTCATAGACTGTTAACGACACATACAATGCGGCCATAATCAAGAAAAGATCGATCGTCCTGGCCAGCGTATGGAGTTTGGAGTGGTGGGGGCGAATGAATCCTTTGTAAGGCATCTGGTTCATTGGTACGGTCAAACAGGATGATTTCGGCGGCACAGCGCCTATCGACACATCACTATAAGTACGGTTTATTTCATTATGATGAAAGATGATCGATTTATCTGATCCGGATGAAGGAAAACAAGTTGCTGACGGCGCGTAAAGATGACATCGGCTTGCCGCAGTCTCGTCTCCAAGCTAAAGCTGCAAAATCTAGTGTATATAAGTGGAAAGTGTTAAAAGCCGTTTTTGCTGTACAAAAGGAATTCGGCTACCTCCAGCAGCAGAGCCCGATGAGACTGAACCCAGGTAAAGAAAAAATCACTCAGTAAGCAGGGCTCATTCAATACATAGAATTTATGTGCTGCGATTTACTTTTGGATTCGCCATATTTATGATTGTAAATCATTGATTATTAAATGTAGTATTAGTTTTTATTTTAAGTTGTTTTCGACTTTTTTCGATTTTCCCGGTAGTTAGTATGATTCTTTATTTTAAAGTTACAGCTGTTTGGTGATAATAAAGTCGTAAATTTTACTGGCCGCAGAGCATCAATAAGTGAACGATTGTTGATTTGATGGTTTTGTATCGGCCAGTTTTTTAAAATGTCTGCCAAAATTATCGGTCACATGTCTCGCAAGTTCTGTAAATATAGCCTTAAGGATTGTTGATTACATATTGATAGGCAGAAACCGACCCTTAACGGCCTCTGGCGGTTAGTCGTATGTTTGGCTGCTTGCCGCCACATAGCCGACTGCTGGCCAGAATTTATTGCCTAGAAAGTGGCAATCAGGGATGATAGACCGAAACCATATAC